>Ga0206130_10007597_pt1 | contig 11935 bp, 7 predicted proteins | sample Helgoland_Spring_9_FD_148637 | JGI IMG/M metagenome (GOLD analysis project Ga0206130, IMG submission 148637) | Pelagic subsurface seawater microbial communities from Kabeltonne, Helgoland, North Sea - Helgoland_Spring_Bloom_20160512_1 | ecosystem: Environmental > Aquatic > Marine > Epipelagic ...
CTCGACTTCACCACCGCGAGCCACAAAACCGGCGCCGACTTCTTACAAACCCTGCTAGGCGACTTCAAACGCCTGCTCGGCTAATTCAACATTCACTATTCTCTATTCACCATTCTTATGCTCAACGCTTCTCAAAAGATGAAATCAACTCCGGTTGGGGATATTCCTGTGGATTGGGAGGTTTCAACTCTAGGCTCAATTACCAAAGACAAAATTGTTTACGGTATCGTACAAGCTGGCCCATATGTCCCAGAAGGGATTCCATATATTCGCAGCACAGATGTAGGTGAAAAAATTGATGTATCAAAGCTCCGACGAACATCTCAAAAAATAGCGGAGAAATACAACCGTTCGGTAGTCGGCAAAGGCGATATTGTCTTTTCACTACGCGGAAACATCGGGGAATCAAGCATTGTACCGGAAATGTTAGCCGGAGCCAACCTAACACAGGGAACAGCCAGAATCTCAGTCTCAAAAGGAAACAATGGAACGTTTATTCGCTATGTTTTGAAAACCGTTGCGGTATATAAGAGAATTCTAGCCGTTGCAAAAGGCAGCACATTCGTTGAGATCACACTCGATGATCTTCGGAAAATCAAAATCCCCCTCCCGCCCCTCCCCGAGCAGCGGAAGATTGCGGGGATTCTGGGCACCTGGGACCGGGCGATCGAAACCCAACAACAACTCATCGACTCCCTCACCCGCCGCAAAAAAGCCCTCATGCAACAACTCCTCACCGGCAAAACCCGCCTCCCCGGGTTTGAGGATGAATGGCAGGAGGTAAAACTCGGTGACTACTTTAAGGAGCGAAGAGAACGTAATCACAATGATCTAAAACTTTTAGCCATTACCGCTAAGGGCGGCATCGTTGACCGAGACTCACTAACAAAAACCGACACATCAAACGCGGACAAGTCAAAATACCTCCGCATCACACCAGGCGACATCGGTTACAACACGATGCGCATGTGGCAAGGCGTTTCGGGCCTTTCTACCATGGAAGGGATTGTCAGCCCCGCTTACACCATCCTGACTCCGACAAAACAAGTCCACCCCGAATTCGCGGCCTATCTGTTCAAACTCCCTGAGCTGGTATTCAAGTTTAAACGATACTCTCAAGGCCTTGTAGACGATACCTTGTCCCTAAAATACACAGCCTTCAAAGTCATCAAGACATACATCCCTACTGCTCTCGATGAACAAAAGTCCATCGCTCAAGTCCTCACCACCGCCGATCGCGAAATCTCCCACCACACCGCCCACCTCGCAGCTCTTCGCAACCAAAAACGCGGCCTCATGCAACAACTTCTCACCGGAAAAACCCGGGTAACACTATAAGCTATGAAAAAAGACTTCTCTTTCTATGAATTTACAGGGGTTCTCCTGCCTGGTTCGACCTTATTGTTTGGCGTCATTTGGCTTTTCCCCGAAGCTAAAGACGTTCTTCTCGGCAAAGATTTGTCGCTGGGAGCATTAGGCCTTTTCGTAATCGCGGCCTACCTCTCTGGCCACCTGATCCAATCTCTCGGCAATGGCTTAGAATCTACGGCTTGGTGGTTTACAGGAAAACCCACACATTGGATCTCTTGGAAAAAGCCTCCATTCCTCAGTGACACACAGCATGATGCACTGCCTGCCATGCTGAAGACTCAACTGGGTGACCGATCCAAAAACCTGAAGGAGCTTTCAAAAAGGGACACCAACGCCATCCGTGGTCAGCTCTATTCAAAATTAAAAAAGGACGGGCGCACCGGGAGAATCGATATTATCAACGGCAATTACGGTATGTTCAGAGGCATAGCCGCAGCCGCGCTGGTAATAGCCACTACCACCTTATTCGTTAACGGAAGTCTCAAACCATGGGCTAACACCTACATCGCACTCTCGGTATTCTTTCTTGCGTCATATAGGTGCTACCGCTTCGGCGTCCACTACGCATCAGAACTATACTGGCAATCCCTCGACCTTTACCGCGATACCAAACCCTCCAAAAAAACAAAATAATGAGCTATAACGGCATAGAAGTATTTTTCCAAAATCTCGGCAACGCAGATTCTCTTTACGTAAGACATTGGGTAAACGGTATACCGACGAATATCCTCGTCGACGGAGGGCGAAAAACCCACAATGAACAGGTCGAGAAATTTCTCACAGAAAGGTCAAATGACGCCCCAGAATGCACTACCACTATCCACCACCTCATCTGCACTCATTCTGATGATGATCACGTAGGTGGATTAGTGCCGTTGGTTGAAAACGGAAATTTCCCCATCCAAAAAGCATGGGTTCATGATCTCAGAGGCACTGAATTTTTACCTGATGGCTACGCAGCGCAACTTAGAGCGTGGGGAGCAACTAAACTGCTCGAAAAAATTGAAGCGAGTGAACAAACACGTCTCGCCTTCATCACGGCCCTTGAGAACCACCGCATCGTGCATGAAGACCCATTTGCAGGCGTTCAGATAGGTCCCATGATAGTCGGTGGTCCGCGGGTCGACTTCTATAGGGATCAGTATTCTAAAATGCTACAAGAAGACACTGCAAAGGGCTTCAACTCGGCCTTGGTCTCTAATTCCGTAGAAAGGTTTCTCACAGAGACAATGCTCAAAACGGCCGAAGCGAGCAAGGAGCTAGGTGATGGTGTGACAACTCCGATCAATGAGGTTTCCACCATTATACTCCTTCCTTATGGGAATGATACCAATCCAGATATTTACCTATTCACTGGGGATGTTGGCCCGCAAGGCTTAGATCAAGTTATAGACGCTGTTCCAGATTTATTGGAGTCTGTCAAATGGCTTGATACACCCCATCACGGAAGCCGGAGAAGCATGAGACAGGATCAAATTGATCATATTGCTCCGAAAACCTCGTTTATTTCTGCGAAAGGTAGCGTCAAGCACCCCAGCCGAAAAATGGTAAATGCTCTAAAAAAACACGGCAAAGTATTCAGCACCGACTATTTAGCCTCATCCCAAAATTGGCTCAGGCATAGTGCTGGGGCAGTTCCTAATGTTTCCACTACTCCCGCTACCCCTTTATACGATAAAGAGTAGCTGTTATTTTAGATCTACCCCTCAACATTCCAATGACCACCCCATCCTTCCTAGAAAACCATATCTCGCAGATCCCGGCACTCCAGGTTCTGTGCAATCTCGGCTACCAATACCTCACGCCTGAGGAAGTGGATCGCCAGCGCCGGGGCAAGCTTTCCAATGTCATCCTGGAAGACATCCTCGAATCCCAACTCCGCAAGATCAATACGATCAACCACATGGGGAACACTTACAGCTTTTCCGATGACAACATTCAGAAGGCCATCCGTTTACTCAAGGACTACCCTCGTGACGTTGGCCTGGTGCAGCAGAATGAGTGGATCTATCACCTGATCAATCTGGGTGAGAGTTTCAAGGAGATATTGGACGGCAACATTACCAGCCCTCAGTTGCATTATATCGATTGGCAGAACCCGGAAAACAACGTCTTCCACGTGGTTGATGAGTTCAGTGTCAGCCGAGCTGCCGCAGGAAGCCAGGAGGGCAAAAAAAACCGCCGCCCGGACATCGTGCTTTTTATCAATGGCATCCCAATGGGAGTGATCGAATGTAAATGCCCCGACGACAAAGACTGGTCACGCAAGGCGATCGAAGGCCAGTTTATCCGCAACCAGAAGAAAGAGGAAATCCCTGAGCTCTTTGTCTATTCCCAGCTGCTTCTGGCGATCAATAAAAATGAAGCTCGCTACGCCACGACCAAGACCCCGTATTCATTCTGGGCAACATGGAGAGAAAAAGAACTCAGTGACACGTTCATCGACAAGGCGGTTAACTCGCCCCTTGCCCCGGAGCAAAAGAAAAAACTGTTCGGCGGCATTTACTACTACACCCGGACCTACTTTGAGTCGCTCGAAGCCGAAGGTGATCGCCTGGCCACGGCGCAGGACCAGACGCTGGTGTCGCTCTGTTCACCTGCTCGTCTGCTCCACCTGATTCGCGGATTTATTGTCTATGACGCCGGCACCAAGAAGATCGCCCGTTACCAGCAGTACTACGCAGTCAAAAAGATCCTCAAACGCATCAACGAACGTGAAACCGGAAGCACACGTCGCCGCGGTGGCGTGATCTGGCACACTCAGGGGTCAGGCAAGTCGCTGACCATGGTGATGACGGCCAGAAATCTCGCCACCCAGCCCGGGTTACTGAACTCCCGGGTCGTACTGGTGACCGATCGTGTGGACCTGGACGAGCAGATCAAGGATACCTTCAAACACTGCGGTATGGAAACCGCGCAGGCAAAAACGGGGAAACATCTCTTGGAGCTGATTGATTCGGATGCCCCGGTGATTACCTCACTCATTAACAAGTTTGCGGCCGCCATTAAAAAGACGGACTACAAAAACGAGGACGCCAACATCTTTGTGCTCGTTGACGAAGGGCACCGGAGTCAGTACGGCGAAGCCAATGTCAGTATGCAGCGCATCCTGCCCAATGGCTGCTACATCGGATTCACCGGAACACCCCTTCTCAAAAAGGATAAAAACACCGCCCAGCGCTTCGGCGGCTTGATCGACTCCTACACCATCAATGAAGCCGTGGAGGACAAGGCTGTAGTCAGGCTGCTCTACGAGGGTCGTCTTGCCCTGCAGGAGGTCAATAAGCAGGCTATCGACAAATGGTTCAATGTGGTGGCTGAGGATCTGGAAGACGCACAGCAGGCCGACCTCAAACGCAAATTTTCCAGTAGCGACCAGCTCAGCAAGGTACGTGGCACCGTCAAGGAGATCGCGCTCGACATCAGCGAGCACTATTCCAAGAACTGGGCAGGAACACCCTACAAAGCCCAGCTCACGGCTCCCAGCAAGCATGTAGCGCTGCTCTACAAAAAGTTCCTCGACGAATTCGGCAAAGTCAGCACGGAGGTGATTATCTCCGGACCGGGCGACCACGAGGGGGACAGCGTGAAAGGATTCAAGGTGGGCCAGGAAGAAATCCAGAGGTTCTGGGATGAGATGATGGAACGCTATGGTAACGAAAAGGAATACAATAAACAGATCATCGCTAAGTTTCAGCATTCACCTGAGCCCCAAATCATCATCGTAGTCGATAAACTACTCACCGGCTTTGACGCTCCTAACAATACGATCCTCTACATTACCCGCTCGCTGAAGGAACATAACTTACTACAGGCGATTGCCCGGGTAAACCGGATCGCTCCGGGTAAGGACTTCGGCTACATCGTGGACTACTACGGCGTGATCGATTACCTCGATGAAGCAATGGACCTCTACGGTTCATTCTCTGACTTTGACTCCAGTGACATCGAAGGAGCTCTGATTGACGTCAGTGAGGAAATTGCCGCCCTGCCACAGCACCACAGCACCTTGCTCGTCCTGTTTAAGACACTGTCCAATAAGCAGGATGAAGAAGCCTACGAACAACACCTCGCCGATGAGGACGTGCGACAGGACTTCTATGACGCCCTCAACAAGTTCCACCGCTGCTTCGCCGTCGCGCTCTCCAGTTACAGGTTCGCCACTGATTCCGATCCCGATCTTGTAGACCGCTACAAGAAGGACCTCAATTTCTTTATGAAGCTGCGGGTATCGGTGAAAATCCGCTACGCTGAAGCCATCGATTTCTCAGAATACGAAGCCAAGGTGCAGAAGCTGCTCGATGAACACGTCACCTCCCATGAAGTGATGCAGATCAGCAAGCCCGTCGACATCTTCGACACCGGGGCATTTCAGGAAGAAGTCGACAAGCAGACCACCCCGGCAGCCAAGGCGGACACCATCGCCCACCGCACCAAGAAAACCATCACCGAGAAGATGGACGAGGATCCGACGTTCTACCGCCGGTTCTCCAAGGTGCTTGAGGATGCCATCGCCGCCTTCCGGGAGAAACGCATCTCCGACACCGAATACCTCAAGAAGGTGCAGGAGGCCTACGAGAAGGTTCTCAGTAAAGGAGGGTCCGACCTACCGGACAGCCTGCCCGGAACTCCGTCAGCAGGACCGATCTACAATACCATCCTTGGAGCGCTGAATGATACTGGGCTCGATGAATCTGTCCTCGTGGATGCCGTGAAGGAGATTGACTTACGACTCATTGCGCTGGCGATTGTGAACTTCAAGGCTAATCCCGACATCGAAAAAGCGATGCTTAACGCGGTAGACGATGTGCTCTATGATCTCGACGATAGCCACAATCTCAATCTCGGTGTGGAGCAGATGGACAAGATCGGTGCCGAGTGCCTCTCGATCATGAAATCCCATCACGGCTAACCTCCTGTAATCGTGAAACTAATCGTCAAAGACTTCAAACCTCACGCGCTGGAGGTGGAGTATCTAAAATCCAAGCGCAAGACCCTAGCCATCTCTGTCTATCCTGATCAAAGCGTGGAGGTCATCTCACCGCTTGAGAGTAGTAAGCAGGAGGTCGTCGATAAGGTGCTCAAACGCCGGCGCTGGATCCTCAAGCAGCAGCGGTACTTCCGAGACCTCCAGTCCCACGAACAACACAACCTGACCATCACCGGCGCCGAGTTACACTATCTGGGCAGGCAGTATCGTCTGCGCATCATCACCTGTGACCAGACAAGAAAGGCGGCACTCCATGGCCGCTATCTCGATGTGCCGGTGGAGAACAGCGATGACCAGGACATGGTCAAGAAACGCATCTCCGCGTGGTATCGTGAACGTGCCAAGAATTACCTCACTAAGCAGTTCGAGCGACTTAGCATCAAACATGCCCAACTCAAGCTCCCGGAAACGATATTACGAATCTCCTTGATGAAAACCCGCTGGGGGAGCTGCACAGCAAATGGAACCGTCACACTTAATCCACTTCTGGTGCTCGTGCCATCCAACCTGATCGAATACGTCATTGTCCATGAACTCTGCCACCTCAAACACCCGAACCACAGTAAGGCCTTCTATAGCCTTCTAACCAAGACATACCCCGGCTGGAAGAAACAGAAAGATGCCCTTGATGCCTTCGGAGCAAAACTCAAGAGTCTTCCTAGCCCTTTTGTGGTGTGAACCTAGGGCGTGCTTTCCGAAGATGCTTCAACCAAGAATGCCCTTGATGACTTTGGCGGGCTCAACACCGGTGAGTTTCATGTCGAGGCCTTGGAAGGGATAGGTGAAGCGGTTGCTGTTCAGGCCCAGCTGGTGCAGCATGGTGGCGTGTAGGTCGCGGACGTTGACCACGTCCTTGATCGCGCTGTAGCCGAGCTCATCTGTCTCGCCGTAGCTCATGCCAGGTTTCATGCCGGCACCTGCCATCCACATGGAGAATCCTTTGATGTGATGGTCGCGTCCGGCGCCACCTTTGCTGCCTTGATACATTGGGGTACGACCGAATTCGCCGCCCCAGACGATCAGGGTGTCTTCGAGCATGCCACGCTGCTTGAGGTCATTGAGCAAGGCCCAGGTGGCGCGGTCGGTGTGTTCACAGCAGACCTTCATGTATTTATCGAGGTCACCGTGATGATCCCAGCCGCGGTGGTAGAGCTGGATGAAGCGAACGCCCTTCTCGGCAAGGCGGCGGGCGAGCAGGCAGTTCGACGCGTAGGAGCCGTCCCCGGGCGTGGCACCATACATCTCGAGCGTACTCTGTGGCTCATCAGAGATGTCCATGAGTTCAGGAACGGAGGTTTGCATGCGGAATGCCATTTCGTAAGCGGCGATGCGGGTCTCAATCTCGGGGTCATGGATCTGGCCGAGCTTTTTCTTGTCGAGCTGGATGATGGATTTGATCAGCTCGTCTTGTTGCTTGATGCTGACCCCTTTGGGCCGGCTGAGGTAGTGAACGGGGTCGCCAGCGGCGTTGAACTCCACCCCCTGATAGCGGCTGGGGAGAAATCCTGCTGACCACTGGCGGGATGCGATCGGTTGTGGGTTGCGCCCGCCGACACTGGAGAGAACGACAAAGCCTGGTAAATTTTGGGAGAGCGAGCCCAAGCCGTAGTTGACCCAGGCGCCCATGGAGGGGCGACCACTAATGGCCGTGCCCGTATTCATGAAGGTGTGGGCCGGGTCATGGTTGATCTGCTCAGTGACCATGGATTTGATCACGGTGATGTCATCCGCCATCTTAGCGGTCCATGGCAGGTAGTCGCTAACCATCAGACCACTTTGGCCATGGGGGCGGAACTTGGCCTGGTGACCGAGGACCTTGAGCTCCTTGCCTTGCAGCTGGGCGATGGGTTGCCCCTTGGTGAAGGACTCCGGCATTGCTTTGCCGTCGAGGCGGTCGAGCTCGGGTTTGTAGTCGAAGGTTTCCAGATGCGAGGGACCTCCCGCCATGCACAGGAAGATGACCCGCTTCGCCTTGGGGGCAAAGTGAGGAGAGGATGGGTAAATGTCTGACGCCGCGGAGGCAGATCGAATCCCCATGATGGAGGAAAGGGCTGCTGAGCCAAGGCCGAGTCCGGCCTGGCCGAGAAAGGTGCGTCTTGTTTGGTTGAAGTTCATCGTCATTTAGTTCCGGTAAGTAAATTCGTAGAGGTTGAACAGGCCACGGGCAACGGCGGTCCAGGAGGCGAGTTCGACGGGTTTGATTTCCTTGGCGGCCGGGCTGAGGCCGGAGGTGCTGAGCTGGCCGGCTTCCTTTTCAGCCTGGTCATACTGGTCACGGGTGTCATCAAATAGTTGCCGGAAGATGGCTTTTTCCTCGGTGTCCGGAGTGCGGTTCAGGGCCTGCTGGTAAGCAAAGACAATGCGCTGCTCGAAGGAGTCACCACCTTCAGTAACGATGCGCTGGGCGAAGTTGCGCGCGGCTTCCACGAAGGTCGGGTCATTGAGTAATACCAGTGAGGCATTGGGAGTGTTGGAGCGGGCTCTCTCCGCGATGCATTCTTCGCGGCTGGGAGCATCAAGGGCCTTCATCATCGGGTGCAGGAACATGCGCTGCCAGTGAACGTAGAGGCCACGGCGCCATTGTCTGGGGTCATTGTGTTGCTCGTATTTACGCGGTGGGAAGTTCAGGTGGCGGTAGTAGCCAGCGGGCTGGTAGGGTTTGACGCTGCTACCACCGATCTCATCGACGAGAAGCCCACTGACGGAAAGGGCGTTGTCCCGGATCAGCTCGGCGGGCAGGCGGTAGCGGGTCTGCCGGTCAACCAAAGCGTTGGCAGGGTCTCGCGCGAGCATCTCGGCCGTGGCCAGAGAGGATTGCCGATAAGCACGGCTGGTGACCAGTAGGCGGACGAGTGCTTTCACATCCCAGCCGGATTCGTAAAAGGCCACAGCTAGAGCATCGAGTAGCTCGGGGTTGACCGGAGCTTGGCCCTGGCCGCCGAAGTCGGAGAGGGAGGATGAAATGCCGCGGCCAAAGAAGAGATACCAGAAACGGTTGGCAAAGACGCGGGAGGTGAGTGCTCCGCTGCCCTTGGCGGGATCGGTCAGCCAGTTGGCAAGGTCCAGGCGGGTGGCCCGCTGGCCTTTGGGGAGTTCCAGCTTGCCCATGAATTCCGGAATGGCAGGGGTCACGATTTCCCCGCTATCGTCCTGCCAGTTGCCCCGGGGCAGGATGCGCATGGTGCGTGGTTCCTCAGCGAGGGTGATCATGGTTCTTCGGCCTTGCTTTGCGAGTTTCTGGTGTTGCTTGCGCAGGTGGTGGAATGCGTTGAGTTTTTCTTGCGGTACGATCTCAGCGATCTTCTGCTCGGCATCGCTGATCCTTGCCTGCAGAGCGGCTTTTTGCTTGGCATTTTTTAACCCCTTCAACTGGCCAGTCCATTTGCTGCGTAGCAGCTCCAAGTGGCTGAGCCGGTCTTGAGCATGGCGTGGTACGATCTTGGCCATTGCCGCCTCAAGCTGGTCTGCCTTGGGCTGAAGCTCAGGACTGAAGACGACCATCTCTGGTGGTCGAATCGTGGGCAGTATGTTGCCGGTGTAGCCCTTGTCGTGAATATCGGCAAAGAAGGCGGCCATGGTGTAGTGATCCTTGATGGTGTAGGGATCGTATTTATGGTCATGACACTGGGCGCAGCCGACAGTGGCACCCATCCAGACTTCCGAAACATTACGCACCCGGTCAGCAGCATAGATGGCATTGTATTCCTTGGCTTGGATGCCGCCCTCGTGCGAGGTCTGCAGCAGGCGGTTGTAGCCGGAGGCGACTTTCTGCCAAGTAGTCGGGTTGGGCAAGAGGTCTCCGGCGAGCTGCTCTTGGGTGAACTGGTCAAAAGGGGTGTTGTTGTTGAAGGCCTTGATGACGTAGTCCCGGTAGGGCGAGATGTTGTGGTCCTGATCTCCATGGTAGCCGACGGTGTCGGCGAAGCGCACCAGGTCGAGCCAGTAGATGGCCATGCGCTCACCGAAGTGCGGGGAGGCAATCAGGGAGTCAACCAGCTGCTCATAACTGATTTTCTTTGCCTTGAAATCGGCGGCCAGTTTGGGCTCGGGAGGTAGGCCGGTCAGGTCAAAGGAAAGCCTGCGTGCCAGGGTTACGGGGTCAGCATCAGCGGATGGGGCGAGGCCTTGTTGCTCCAGGCGCGCGAGCACAAAGTGATCCACCCAATTGGTGGGCCAGTCGGATTTTTTCACCTTGGGAGCCGGGTGCTTCACGGGTGCCACGTAGGCCCATGGGTCTTCGTAGACGGCACCTTCCTTGATCCATTGCTTGAGGATTTCAATTTCCTTGGGCTTGAGGGATTTGTGCGATTCCACAGGAGGCATGGGATCTTCTTTGTCGAGAATGCGGATGATGAATTCGCTTTGCTCGGGATCCCCTGGAATAATGGCAGTCTTGCCTGTTTCCTTGAGCTTGGTATAGGCACCCTCTGCAATGTCCAAGCGCAGACCGGCTTCGCGGTGCTTGGAATCAGGACCGTGGCAGAAGAAGCATTTGTCCGAGAGGATCGGGCGCACGTCACGGTTGAAATCAAGCTCCTCAGCGAGGCAGGGGCTCGGCAGAAAGATGCCTAGCGCTAAATGTATCCCTAGACAGGGATAGAGAGTTTTGCTGAGGATGGATTTCATTTGAGACCTTTATATATATACGCCAAAAAACGGGAAAACATACAGCTGTTGTATCCTCATTTTTTAGGATGCCACTGCTGGCTGAGTTTTGGTCGAGAGGTCGCCATGCCTTATGATCATTAGAGGTCGACCCAGACGCCGTCGTTTTGAGCCGATTGGTAAATGGCCTGGATGAGCTCCACCGACTTGCGGGCTTCCGCGGCCGAGGTGCTGGGTTCGCGGTTTTCGGCAATTGCTTGAACCACTTCTTCGAAATTGCGCTGGTGCTGGTAGGTGTTGATGGCGGTAGGGTCATTGGCACCGAGGCCTGCTTCTTGACCTTTCATCATGGTGCGCTGTATTTCGGCATCTTCGGCTTGTTCATTTTTGAAGTCCCAGATCTCAAAGGCCTCGTCAGCGAGAAAGACGGAACCCTCAGTGCCCGAGAGCTGGACTCGCGCCGGGTGACCATCCTTGGACCAGCTGCAGGTGGAGGCCTCGATCACTCCACGGGCTCCATTTTCAAATTCGATGATGGCAACGCAGTGGTCTTCAACCTCGATGCGTTCGTGAGCCAGGCAGGTGGTATTGGCCGAAACCCGCTTGGCGGGGCCGGCGAGGTAGAGCAGGGCGTCAACCGTGTGGATGGACTGATTCATCAGCGCACCGCCACCATCGAGAGCCCAGGTGCCACGCCAGCCGGCGGAATCATAGTAGGCCTGGTCACGATACCACTTGATGTAGGCGGAGGCACTGGTGAGAATGCCGAAGCGACCTCCATCCGCTGCTTTTTTGAAGGCATCCATGCCTGGGTGAAAACGGCGATTGAGAATGGAGGCGAGGGTCTTGCCATTGGTGGCTGCAGCGTCTATGAGCTGGTCGATGCGCTCGGTGGTGACTTCCAGGGGTTTCTCGACTATGGCGTGCTTGCCGGCGTTAAGAGCCGCCAGAGTTGGATCAAGGTGGGCT
>Ga0206130_10007608_pt1 | contig 11930 bp, 6 predicted proteins | sample Helgoland_Spring_9_FD_148637 | JGI IMG/M metagenome (GOLD analysis project Ga0206130, IMG submission 148637) | Pelagic subsurface seawater microbial communities from Kabeltonne, Helgoland, North Sea - Helgoland_Spring_Bloom_20160512_1 | ecosystem: Environmental > Aquatic > Marine > Epipelagic ...
TCATCGACACAACGCCGTTGCCGAAGCATCCCTATTCGCACGACAACCGTGCCGGGATGATCGCGCCGAACTACGATGTTGAGGAGGTGGACCTGGTGTTCCTGGAAAAGAGCCAGGGGTTCTTGAAGGCACACGTGAAGCAGAAGCCCGATCAGCCCTTCTTCCTGTTCCACTCGATGCAGGCGGTGCACCTGCCTTCGTTCCCGGCGGACCAATTCAAGGGCAAGACCAAATCGGGACCACACGGCGACTTCCTTTATGAGATGGATTGGATCGTCGGCGAGTTGATGAAGACGCTCGAAGAACTCGGCGTGGCGGATAACACCATTGTCATGTTTGCTTCGGACAACGGGCCCGAGGTGCCGACCGTGAACGCCATGCGGCGCGATCACAAGCACGATGGCGCGCGTCCCTGGAGGGGCGTGAAGCGCGACCAGTGGGAGGGCGGGCATCGGACGCCCTTCATCGTGCGCTGGCCGGGGACGGTGAAGGCGGGATCCACCAGCGGCGAGATCACCAGCCTCACCGACGTGTTCGCCACCTGCGCAACGATCGCTGGGGCAAGGTTGCCGAACGATGCCGCCGAGGACAGCTACGACATTCTGCCCGTCCTCAAAGGCGAGCAGGGGGAGAAGCCAATTCGTCCCTACACCTTGCAGCAGACGATGTCGCTGGCGATGTCGGTGCGGCGCGGCGATTGGAAGTATCTCGATCACAAGGGGTCGGGGGGCAACAGCTACTCCGCAGGCGGCGAGTGGGGAATGAAGAAATACGCGATTGCGGATAACGACCCTGACTCGCCGGGGCAACTCTACAACTTGGCTGAAGACCCCGGCGAGACGAAGAATCTCTACTCGAAATACCCGGAGATCGTCGGGGAACTGAAAGACCTCTTGGAGGCTTCGAAGAAATCTGGCCGCAGTGCTCCGGAGAGGGGTGAGTGATCGTGATGCCCCAATTCCACTAACCAGACAGCTCAACCATGAAAAATCATCTACGAACCCTAGTCCTTGCCCCGTTCCTCGTAATTGCCGCAGTCGCGGAGGAATCCAGCGATCCGAACCGGACTGTGCTGGACAAACAAGGGACTCTGGAAAAACAGACCTTCTGGGACAATCGCGACTGGACGTGGTTCGCGGAGAACATCCCCATGTTGGAGACGCCGGATGCGGAGATCGACACGACCTGGTACTACCGTTGGGAACTCGTCACCAAACACCTGGTTTACGGTTCGCCGAAAGACGGCTACACCTTTACCGAATTCACCGACCGTCCGCGGTGGTCGGGGACCTACGGGTCTATTGTCTGCCCCGCCGGGCACGTCGCGCGGGAGGTGCGCTGGCTGCGTTCCCCACGGGTGGCGCGGGACTTCATGCGCTATTGGTTCCGGGCCGATGGCGCGCAGCCCGAAAGATACAGTAGCTGGCTGGCGGATTCCCTCTGGCAGATCCACCTGGCACACCCGGACAAGGCCTTCGCTCTCGATCTTTTCCCCGATCTTCTCAAATACCGCGAACGGTGGGTGAAGAAACATTTCGTGCCGGAAGCCGGCATGTTCTGGCAGAGCGGGATGGCCGATGGAATGGAAACCAACATCAACTCGCGCCAGACAAAAAACTGGTTCGCGGGAGCGCACGGGTACCGGCCGACCATGAATTCCTACATGTGGGCGGACGCCGTCGCCCTCGCCAAGCTCGCGACCCTGGCAGGTGACGATGACGCCGCGGCCGATTTCCAACAGCAGGCCGCCAAGCTCAAGCAGAAGGTCCAAGAGTCGCTCTGGGATCCTGAGCGGCAATTCTTTTTCCAAATGAACCTCAAGGACGAGGAAAAGAAGGACGGCTTCGCAATCCAGGCGGGAAAGCTCACGCACCGCTCGGGAAAGTTTGATGGCAGCCCGCACGGGCGCGAGCTGATGGGCTATGTGCCGTGGGCCTTCGGATTGCCCGATCGCGACAAGGGCTACGAACAAGCCTGGAAGTTCCTCATGGACCCGGCCTATTTCGCTGCGCCCTTCGGGCCGTTGACAGTGGAGCGCAACGACCCGCTTTTTCGCATTTCGCCAACCTGCTGCGTCTGGTCGGGCAACAGCTGGCCGTTTGCCACGACGCAGACCTTGGTCGCCTTGGCAAATGTCCTGCAAGATTACGAGCAGGACGTGGTCGACCGGCAGGACTATTTCGATCTACTCAAGACCTACACGCTGACACACCGTCACGGGGGCCATCCCTACATTGCAGAAGCGCTGAACCCTGACACGGGTTCCTTCGCCGGCCACAATCGTTATGAGCACAGCGAACACTATCTCCATTCGGGCTATTGTGATCTGATCGTCACGGGACTCATCGGGCTGCGCCCCCGGAATGATGAAATGATCGAAGTGAACCCTTTGGTGCCTGAGGAGTGGGACTTCTTCGCGCTCGACGACCTGAGCTACCGAGGCCATCGGATCTCCGTCGTATGGGATCGGACGGGCGGGAAATATGGAAAGGGCAAAGGCCTGCGGATCTTGCTCAATGGAGAAACCATCGCGGAGTCCGAGAAGATGGGCAGGCTGACCGCCAAACTTCCGCAGGCGGTGTCAGCGGTCACGGCCGAAAGCGATAAGGCGAACTACGCCGTCAACAATACGCTCGGGTATTTCCCGAAATTTTCTGCGTCGCACTCGTCTCCGGACTCGCGTATCACCGCGATCGGTGACGGCCAGGTCTGGTATCACCGCACACCGCCAAACCGGTGGACCTCCGAAGGATCGGAGGCAGCGACGGATTGGGCGATGGTCGATTTTGGAATCGCCCGTCCAGTTGATGAGGTGAAGCTTTACTTCCTCGACGACCGCAATGCGGCGCCGATCGACGCCATGCCGATTTACTCCCAATACGGCGAGCGGCCCGATACCTTGCGCCCCGAGCTCGGCCCTCCGGCAGTCGCTCCGCCCGCCTCATACGTGTTGGAATACCGGGTCGGCGACGAATGGAAACCCATTCCGGATCAGCGGCGCGCCTTCGAGTCGCCCGTGGGCAGGAGAGCGAACCCCATCCGCTTTCCGGAGATCCGGACCACGGCGATCCGGGCGGTCTTTACGCACGCCAAGGGCTTCCGGGTCGGCCTCAGCGAATTCGAAGCATGGGGGGCACCGCTCCAACCGCTGCCCGAGGCACCGCCGCCGTCGGGCAATCTCGCGGTCAACTCTCGCGGCGAGGGATTCCCGAAACCGTCAGCCTCGTACATTTCGAAATTTGATCGGAATATCTATTCGGTGAACGACGGTCTCGTCTCCTACCGGCCAAAGCCGCACAACCGCTGGACCGCGATGCAATCACCGAACCGCGAAGACTGGGTTGAGTTGGACTTTGGCAAGCGCGTGGCCTTCTCGCGGGTGGTGCTGCATCCCTACGGCGGGCGCGGCAAAATCCAGCCACCGGCGAGCTACGATTTACAGGTCTTTGCGGACGGTGAGTGGAGATCCATTCCCGATCAAGCAAAGACGCCGCCCGAACCAAAGGCGGCGAGCCCCAATGTCATCACCTTCGAACCCCAGACCGCTGAGAAACTGCGCGTCGCGTTCAAACATCGCGACGAAGTCTGGAGCGGCCTCACGGAAATCGAAGTTTGGAAGCCATAGGCCCGTCCCTGTGAAGCAGCGCTACTTCGCTTCCGGGCCAACCTGTTTGGCCGTGAGAGGTTTCGCCGCGGCCATCTTGTCCGAGAATTGAATGGCACCAAGGGTCGCGTTCGTAGCGCGGGACACGCCGCACATGTCTTTCTCTGCCGCCTTCACGCCGGGAACAGGTTCCTTCGTCGACGGGGTATTACGGGTCGGCAGGGCAACGGCGCCCTTCGTGGTATTCAAAGCCGGGGTCCCTTTGCGCAGGCCTTTTGTCGGCGGGATACCCAGTGTTCCGCTGTAGACGTTGTTAGCCCACGTCCAGCCCTCGGGCTTGTCTCCTTGCACATACTCGACGAGAGGTGACGCCTCATCTTTTGTGCCGCCAACGAAGAGGTTATTGGCAAGCACACACTGACTGGGAGCTGTCCCGTTCGGATGCTTTGAGTGATTGTGCCCCACACTCAGCGCACGCTTGCAATCGACAACGGTGTTATTGACGATCTTTGCGCGTTCAACGCGGACATAGAGATCGTCCGGGGTGCCGTCCATCATCGACAACGCATATTTCAGGCCATGGAAATAGTTGTTCACTATCACCTGATCCTTCCCCTGAAGACGGATTCCCCCGCTGCCTTCTTCCTTGCCGCCGATGAAGATATTGCACACGGCCTGGTTCCTGTGCCCATGGCGTAGGACCAGGGAACCCCGGCATTCATGAAACGTATTCCGCCGAACGATGTTTCCATTGGACTTCACCGAGATGATCTCGCCCTCTCCATTGCAGCGTTCAAACAGATTGTCTTCGATCACAGTGCCGCAGTCACCGCCCTTCGGATCGAACGGATTGCCCCCGGTCATCAATTGAATGGTCTCAAAACCGTTGCCCTTGCCTTTGGGTATGTCGCGAAAATGGTTGTGGTGAATGTGGTGCCCCTCGCCCTTGTTCCGAACCATAATCTGGAACAACTGGCAGTCCCTCGCCCGATTCAGGTTGTTCTCCTTCTTCTCGAACAAGCAATGATCAATCTCGATCTTGCGACTTCCTGAATTGACCGTGACCCATTTCCCGGACCCGACATTCGACATGCTGCAGCGACTGAGGCGAGAGCCCACACCGCTCATGTGTACACTCCCTTGTGCTGTAAAGTTCACGCCAAGTAAGGTGATATAGTTGCCCTGGATCGTCACCGGCTTGCTGATGCCGACCTTTCCAAGGGTCTGCGCACGGACGACGATCGGCTTGTCCTGCGTTCCCTTCCCCTTAAGCGTGCAGTCCTGATCGTAGTTGCCGTCAGCGAGGGTAATAACGTCGCCGGGCTTCGCTTTAGAGACAGCCTTCGCCAACTCAGCCATCGTCTTGACCAGCACGGGGCTTTCCTTCTTTGTTGTGGTAACGGGTTTCGTTTCCGCTGCGAATGATGGCAGAGCAAGAAACGGGAGTGTAAGCAGCAGAAGCAAAGAGACGAGCTGGAAAGGGGTATTTCTCTGTGTCCAAAGAATCATATTGCTAGGAATTTGCTTTTGGGGTGGGGAGCTTGAGGCCGCTGTTGAGAGGGGCGGAGAGGGGTGAAGGAGGGTTTTGTAATGGAACGTTATTGTTTTTTCGCCGCTGCTTGGGTTCTCGCGAAAAGCGTATCTCCGGTAGTCCACTCGACAGCGTTGCTCAGCAGTTTGTTAAACGCATCATTGGAAAAGTCTTCAGGTAGCCCCATCGAGGTGTAAAACACCCGCTGGTCTCCGATCGTCCGCACCCACGCGAGCGGATGGGTTTCTTTGGGCGACTTGCCCGTAAGCAGCAGCGTCACGCCCTTTCCGAGTTCTTTGTTGAGGTAGAGTTTGCCGCTGCGGGTCCACTCGTACACGCCGGACAGAACCGGATGCCTGGCGGTGCGATTGTTCACGATCACCTGGATGCCCTTCTCGTCGCCAAGGTGCCCGCTGTAGCTTCCACCAAGAACCTCGCGATCGAATTCGGGGAAGTTTTGAAAAGCGTGGCTGGCGGTACGGATTCCGATCACCGGGCGGCCTGAAGCGATGTAATCTTTCACCATTTTCAGTTGCTCACCGCTGAGCTCGAGCCTGCGAGCGTAGACCACCAAGAGATCGGCGTCTTCGAGTCGATTCAGGTTAGGAAGGCTTTTGGCTTTGTCCGTGCCGAACGATCGCGTGAAACTTGCGAGGTATTTCTTCTCGATTCGCTGCTGCCATGCGGTCAGTAATTCGGTGGCCTTGTACTCCTTGGCGGCAGCGATCAGGTGGATTTTGATCGTCTTTTTCTTCCCTGTGTTCTTGGCTTTCTCTGCGGCCTGCCATCGACTGTAGCCTTCGCGGACCCTCTTGGGCCAGACGAATTGGGGCGCCTTCGACGGATCGTAACCCTTGAGGTGATCCAGGCCCTCGCCCTTGCGTTCGGTCACCCTCGTATATCGCCAAGGGGGAGTTCCGAGCACTTCCTCTACGAGCTTCGCCAGCGCGGGATCATACTGTTTGAGTTCCTTCCGCAGATTCACGTGGTTATGCAGGTCGTCGTTCTCACGGTTGGTGTTGAACCAGGTTTGCACGGCTTCGGCCCAGAGTTCCCCGTGATTGGTGGCCGCATACGTGTCCTTCCACAGACCCTTCTTGGTGCCGACGTCGAAGACATCTCTCAGTCGCTGATCAAAGGTCTTGTCGACGAGTCTGGCACCATCGTGAATCTTGTGCGCAAATTCATGGACAAAAATACTCTCGGTGAAATACGGATCGCCTTCGAGGCTCAGGAGGTTCTCCTCGGCGCAACTCACCATATTTCCTCCGCAAATACCGCGAGCCCGCATGTCCCAGTAATCTGGATCCATTTTCCTGGATACGGGAATATCGGTCGTGAACTCGTTGTAAGCCATCACAACGATGCGGGTTCCATCCTTGTTGAGAGCCTTGATCAGGTCGGTCCGCCCACCGATGATCTTGTCCACCAGGTACGACGCCTCCAGCAGTGCGGCGTCCGAAACATTCTCCGAACCGATCACCGGCAGGCAGGTGTTGACGTATTTCTTGTAGAAATCCTTATCGAGATTGAGTCTCTCGATCTCCACTGGCGGCGGCGGGGTTATCTTTGTCGCGCCCCACACCGGCACCGCACATAAGACAACGCAAATTGCAGCCGTCGCGACGTTATTCAAATATTTAATCACTCTGGATTCATAGGTTCACTCTCCATTCAAGGCCAATACATTGTGCGAGGAATTTGCATTTTTCGGGGTGTTCCTGAGGATGATGCTGAGGAAATCGGAGAGGGGGGGGAGGTGACGGGAAGAAAACTCTAAACTTTAATCCGCCGCGGCGGATCAAACCCGAAGGGAGAGTTGTGCGGCGGACGGGGTGAATGAGGCGGAGGCTTTGGCTGCGATGAAGAGCGGGAAAGGGGAGGCGACTGAAAGTCACCGCTACCTAGCGGAGATACCGGCGTTTGATGGGGATCGCGCTGGGGGAGAAAAATCCAAACTCTAATCCGCCGCGGCGGATCAAACCCGAAGGGAGAGTTGTGCGGCGGACTGGGTGAATGAGGCGGAGGCTTTGGCTGCGATGAAGAGCGGGGAAGGGGAGGCGACTGAAAGTCACCACTACCTAGCGGAGATACCGGCGTTTGATGGGGGTCGCGCTGGGGGAGAAAACTCCAAACTCTAATCCGCCGCGGCGGATCAAACCCGAAGGGAGAGTTGTGCGGCGGACTGGGTGAATGAGGCGGAGGCTTTGGCTGCGATGAAGAGCGGGGAAGGGGAGGCGACTGAAAGTCACCGCTACCTAGCGGAGATTTCGATGGTGAAGATGCTGCGGCTGGATGAGACGGGATCGTCTCTTTTTAATCGGTATGGTGGGGAGACTTGTTTTCCGTGATCAGAAGACTGAGATCCGAGTGGCTCCCGGATAGTTCCGGGTCTTCGTCAAATACCCTGTCAGCCAGCGCCCTGGCCTCGCGGATCAGTTCTGTGTCGGTGATGAAATCAGCGAAGCGAAGATCGGAGAGGCCGGATTGGGCGGTGCCGAGGATGTCCCCGGGGCCGCGAAGGGCGAGGTCGGCCTCGGCGATCTCGAAGCCATCGGAGGTTTTCTCAAGGACGGAGAGTTTTTCGATGGCTTCGGGCAGTTTCGAATCGGTGAGCAAGATACAGTAAGACTTGTGCTCGCCGCGCCCGATGCGTCCGCGGAGTTGGTGGGTCTGGGCGAGGCCGAAACGCTCGGCGTTGTGGAGAATGAGGATGTTCGCGTTTGGGACATCGACGCCGACTTCGATGACCGTGGTGGCGACAAGCGCTTTGAGTTTTCCAGTCCGGAAATCCTCCATGACATTTTCCTTTTCTTCCGGGCGCAGTTTTCCGTGGATGAGGCCGACGTGATTGGCGCCGAGCCGCTTCTGCCATTTCGGAAAAGCCTCGGTGGCGGAATCGGCTTTCACGGATCCGCTTTCCTCGACAAGCGGATAGACGAGATATGCCTGCCTGCCTTCGGCGAGCTGCGCCTTTACGAAATCCGTGATGTCTCTTTGTTTGGGCTTTTTGCGGACGGCGGTGACGATCTTTCCGCGGCCTGCGGGTTTTTCATCGAGCAGGGAGACATCGAGGTCGCCGTAGATCGTCATCGTCAGGGTGCGGGGGATGGGGGTCGCGGTCATGACCAGGACGTCCGGGAGGGAGCCTTGGCGAATGAGTGTCGCTCGCTGGACGACACCGAACTTGTGTTGTTCGTCGATGACGACCATGCCGAGATCGGTGAAGAGATCGGGATCGTAGAGCAGGGCGTGGGTGCCGATGAAAATGGTTGGGCCGTGCTCGGCGATCGATTCCTCACGTTTGCTTGCGGTGCGGAGCACGAGGTTGACGCCGAGCGGGGCGAGCCATTTTCGGAAGGTGAGGAAATGTTGTTCGGCGAGGATCTGGGTGGGTGCCATGAGGGCGGCGTCCGTCCCGGAATCGATGGCGAGGAGCATGGCGGCCATGGCGACGAAGGTTTTTCCTGAGCCGACATCGCCCTGGAGCAGGCGGTTCATGGGGCGGGGTTCGCGCATGTCGGCGATGATTTCCCTGATGGATCGTTTCTGCGCGCCGGTGAGATCGAAGGGAAGGGAGTGGTAGAAGGCTTTGAGGAGGGTTGTCTTTTTTCCCAGAACACGGCCGTCGTGGGCACGCTGGCGGTTGCGTTGCCAGACGACGTTGAGTTGGAGTGTGAAGAAGGCCTCTAGCGCGAAGCGGCGACGCGCGGTTTTTCCCGAATCGGCATCTGTGGGGAAATGGGTTTCGAGTAGATCAGCGGCTCGCGGTCTATCGGAAACAGGGTAGGGGAATGTGAGGCTGGTGGGATCGGTGGCATTGAGCAGGCCGTGGATGGTTTCGCGGAGGCGGCGCTGGTTGATTCCGGAAATGTTGCGGTAGACCGGCACGATGCGGTTTAGGTGTATCGTTTCGGTATCGTCGTCATCCTCGCGTATTACTTCGATCTCCGGGTGGTCGATGATGAGGCGGCCGGCGCTTTCCTTCACCTTGCCGTAGGCGATGACCTGTTGGCCGGTTGCGATGACCTTGGACATGAAAGGCATGTTGAACCAACGGCAGGTGATTTTTCCCGATCCGAAGACCCCGCCATCCCCGTCCATGACGACGGCTTCGTAGAAACGGGTTTTGCCGAAGCCTTTTGTGCCGGAGTCGATCACGCCACCGGTGAGGCAAACTGGTTTCGCGGTTGGCTGGCTGGGGAAGCGGTCGAATTGCCGCCGGTCTTCGTAGCGTTTCGGGAAATGATCGAGCAGATCCGCAACGGTGGTGATGCCGGCGGCCTCAAGTGCCTGGATCTCCTTGTTCGCCAGGGAGGGCAGGGAGGAGATGTCGTCTTGGCCTGAAATCACGCTGAAAGTTCAAATTTCAAAACCCAAACTTCAAGGAAGAGTTTTGGGAAGCTAGTTGAAAGGGCCGCAAATCCAGGGTTGGTCGCTTCCAAAATTAAGATTTTTTCTATACAGGGGAGGGGTGAGGAAGAGATTCTCGCGCAAAGTCGGCAAGGCGCAAAGCTTGGATTCTGGCTTGAAATTTGAGCTTTGAAAGTTGGACTTTCAGGGAAATGGAAAGACTTGCGGGTTTCCCGCGGTTGGGTAGCCTTCCCGCAGTTCACCGAAACACCCATGACCGTTATCCAAACTACCCTACAGATCATCCTGTTGATCGTCGTCGTCGTGATGCTTTTCAACATCATCATCTTCGTCCACGAACTCGGCCACTTCCTCGCCGGAAAATGGCGAGGCCTGCAGGTCGACCGCTTCCAGATCTGGTTCGGCAAGCCGATTTGGAAGAAGGAGATCAAGGGCGTGCAATACGGGCTTGGCTGGATTCCAGCAGGTGGTTTTGTGGCTCTTCCACAGATGGCACCGATGGAGTCCATCGAGGGCGGGGATAAGGATCGCAAACCGCTACCGAAGATCACTCCGATGGACAAGATCATCGTCGCCTTCGCGGGGCCATTGTTTTCCATCCTGCTGGCACTTGCCGCGGCAGTGGTGGTCTGGGGTGTTGGCAAGCCGAAGGATTTCGTGCCGAGCACGACGATCGGCTATGTGCTTGCGGATAGTCCCGGGGAAAGGGCGGGAATCCAGCCCGGTGATGAGATTATTGCGATCAATGGCGAGAAAGTGAACGGCTTCGCCGGTTCGCTGGAAAGCATCACCGAGCGCATCGTGCTGAGCAGCGGGGACAAGATCGAGTTCACGGTCAAACGCCCGGGTGTTGCCGAGCCGCTCGTCCTCACCAGCGGGTTTGATAGGCCAGAGAGCAAGTGGTTCCAGCGCAGCGGATTGCGGCAGGTGGGACTCGCCCCGGCGGGGCCTGCGACCATCGGAGATGTTGTTAAGGGCAGTCCGGCGGACAAGGCCGGGCTTAAAGGAGGTGATGTGATCGTATCGGTGGACGGAAAGCCACTTTTCAGCGATATCCAACTGGCTCAATATCTCAAGGCCAGCGGCAACAAGACGGTGACCCTCGAGGTGGAGAGAGAGCTTGGTTTGGTTGTTTCTGTGGAGATTACCCCCGAGGTCCCCGTCAAACCGGAAGGGCGCGATCCGATGATCGGCGTGATCTGGAACCAGACGGGAGATGTGGATGTCCGCATCGTCCACCCCAACCCTTTCGTGCAGGTGGCTGATAGTCTCAAAATGATGTGGGTGACGATCATCAGCGTTGCGGATCCTGGATCGAGTATCGGGGTCGATCACCTGAGCGGTCCCGTGGGTATCGGGCAGATGCTCTATTCGCTGCTGCAGACGGATGACGGCTGGAGGCGTATCATCGGATTCATGGTGCTTTTCAATGTGAATCTCGCGGTGCTGAACATGCTTCCTTTCCCAGTGCTTGACGGCGGCCACATCACCCTCGCCCTAATGGAAAAGATTTTTGGCAAGCCTGTGCAGATGAAAACCCTGGAAATCATCCAGACGGTATGTGCGCTCGGCCTGATTTCTTTGATGCTCTACGTCACCAGCAAGGACATTGGAGATAAGTTTGGAAGGGGTGGAGGAAAAGCCAGCGAAGAGATCCAGTTCGCGAAATGAGCGGATCCGCGCAGGCTGCCGAGGAGCCTCCGCGCGAGACCTGCGATCGCTGCGGAAAAGAGGCTGCGGGGGCGCTTGGTGAGGAGATGCTTTGCGAGACGTGCTACCACGGAGAAAGCTCCTGTTGTGGCCGTTTTTGCGCCGATGAGGCATGATTTGCCCCAATAAACCGCGAAACCTACGTGATTGCGGTATGTTATCATGGCCGTTTTTGGCTAATCTGTAGGAGTCGGCGCGAGCGAAGCCTCCCCCCACTTCGCCCGCACCGGTCCCCCCCAAATTGATATCAGCCCCCCAAAAAAGAAGATCGGCAGGCACCTCCCCCCGGATGTCTGCCGATTCGCTTTTCGGGAAGCTCATGACGGGCATATGTAGGAGCAGGAGAAGATGCTGGCAATGCGCCGGATTCTGCAGGGCGCCTAGATCCCGGCAAGGAAAGCAGAACCGGATATGGGATTTGAACCGCCAAGTAAGAAAAGTTCGCCAAGTTTTTCAAAGCCAAATGCTTTCTGAACAGAAATCTTCAGCCAAAAAGACTCTTTGGAGACCTTTGTTCTCTTGGACTTGGTGAGGGCGATCAAGCTAGGGAACAGGAAAGATTGGATTTGCCACAAAAAGCACAAAAGGCACAGAAACTTGGGAAGTGTGCCTGCTTGAATCGGGTCTCATGCCTTCCTGATGTCCTGTTTTTTGATCAATGATCCGAAAAATCCTCCTTTTGTGCCTTCTGTGCCTTTTGTGGCGAAAATT
>Ga0206130_10007611_pt1 | contig 11928 bp, 9 predicted proteins | sample Helgoland_Spring_9_FD_148637 | JGI IMG/M metagenome (GOLD analysis project Ga0206130, IMG submission 148637) | Pelagic subsurface seawater microbial communities from Kabeltonne, Helgoland, North Sea - Helgoland_Spring_Bloom_20160512_1 | ecosystem: Environmental > Aquatic > Marine > Epipelagic ...
AAAGGACAATAAACGCATGCGCGAACAGTTGCTACACAGTATTGAACAAGACGGTCTCTTGCCGCCATTTCCTGGTATTATAAAACAGTTGCGCGATATGATTGAGGATTCAAGTACGGGTATGAATGAAGTGGCTCAGGTAATTCAATCGGATCCTGTGTTGACAGGTCGTTTGATCCGCTTGGCAAACTCTGTTTTTGGAGCGGGAACGAGCTTTGTAGCCAATGATCTCAATCGGGCCCTAGGTCGTTTGGGCTTGAAAATGGCGATGGATTTGGCGTACTCTTTGAAGATTCCTTCTATGTTTCCTGAAAAGGCTGGGTTTGCATATATAGACTTTTGGAAGTATTCATTGGGGTTGGGCGTGGTCGCCTCAAAGTTGGGTGAGGCCAGAGGTCTTTCGAAAGATGAGATATCCCATGCGTATTTGGGTGGTCTGATGCGGAATACGGGTGTCCTGTTGTTCATGCATCTTCAGTCTAAATCCTATATGGAATTGCTCTCAGAAGGACGTTCTTCGATTGCAGGTTTGGATCCCGTTCGTACAATTCGTCGAGCGATGCAATTTGAGGGAACAGAGACCAAAAAATTTGGAATCAACAATGCAGAATTGGGAGTCGCTTTTATCCGTCGTTGGTGGAAAGTAGACCCAGAAGTTTTAGAGTATGTAGAGTGTCGTCCCAAGATTGTTCAAAACAAACAGGAGCATTTGGTAGAAATGGCAAGGTATGTGTTGTGGGATGCAAAAGTCCCGGATGGAATATTGTGTCCAGCGGTAACAATGCCCCCTCAACTTTTAGAGAAGTTTTCTATTGGTGAAGACCTCAGACAGCAGTTACATTCAGACTTGCGAGTGGCATTTCAAATTATGCGATAGGAATGAAAGATGGCTGACATTGAGATTCGATTACATGGTGTGCGTGGTTCAATTCCAACACCCACGTCCAGTTCTGAGATTGAAGACAAGATTAGAAGTGCATTGAGTAAGGCAACGCCTGCTGATATTGAAAGTGCAGATTCAATTGACCAGTTTGTCAGTTCGATGCCCAAAGTTGAGCGAGGCTGTATTGGTGGGAATTCTACCTGTATTCAAATAACAATTGGCGAACATCAGTTGTTTTTCGATGCTGGTTCAGGTTGTTTTGCGATGGCAAAGACGTTGTTTGGCGGTCCATTTGGAAAAGGACAGGGGAAAGCGCATTGGTTTTTTACCCATACGCATCATGATCACATTGTTGGATTGCCGATGTTTGGCCCCATTTACATTCCAGGAAATGAATTCAAATTTGTCTCGCCCATATCGAATCTATATGAACGGTTGGTTCGTTTTCAACACTTTGATTTTTTTCCAGTACCGTTTGACTCTTTCGGTTCAACAATTAATTTTGTGGATTTATCAGAAACACCGACGTATAAAGTTGGTGAAGATGTTTTTGTTTCTTGGTTGGCAAACGATCATCCTGGGACCTCTTTCAGCTATCGAATTGAGCACAAAGGCAAAGTAGTTGTGTTTTCCACAGATGCTGAGTACAAAGACATTTCTTTTAAAGCAATGTCTCCAGTGATGGACTTCTTTAGGGGCGCTGATATTCTTATATTTGATGCACAATATGTGTTTACAGACGCTGTACAAATGAAGCGGGATTGGGGACATTCATCCTCTTTTGTTGGAATCGATTTGGCCTTGGATGCAGAAGTCAAAGAATTACTGCTTTTTCACCACGACCCAATGCATACAGACGTTACGTTGCTGAAAAATCTTCAACAAGCACGTCAGTATTTGGTCAACATGGAGCCTGGGTCCAATCTCAGTATTGATTTGGCGTATGACGGGCAATATATTCAACTGACCCCTGAAGATTCTTAATTTGGTCTGTGTTTGGTCTTTGGATGTAGACCCATATTGTATGGTTGTGATTGCTTCTATAATGGTATGGAGAGTTTGGGAAGCCTCTCTCTGCTTACCTTCAATTATGGTGTTCGTCCGTAAAGACCATTGATGGATTCGTTTGATCCACCCAATAGAACACTATAATCACCATTGCTGTCGTTGTTGTATCCACCAACGACGATTGAATACTCTCCAAAGGCATAATTCTCAGATCCACCAGCAATGCTTCCCAAGATCCCGTCTACTAGATTCAAATATCCACCAGCAATGGTTCCGTAGGATGCTGCCGTTTCATTGTTGTAGCCACCGTGTACACTTGAACGTAAGCCGGTTGCTGTATTGAGGTATCCACCACTCACCGTACTTGAGATTCCATCTGTGACATTTTCTGATCCACCCAAGATGCTTGAATAGGATCCCGTGGTGTTGTTGTTGTACCCACCAACGATTGTACTGTGGCTTGCTGTTGTTTCTCCAAGTGCTCCACCCAAAATAGAACTGTTTAGACCGACGGTTTCATTGCCATCACCACCAACTATACTCGATGCAGAACCATTCGTTGTGTTGTCAGAACCGCCCAGAATAGTCGATTTGTTCCCAGAGGCCAAGTTGTTGCTTCCTCCGACAATACTTGTAAATGAATTGGATGCCTGGTTTTGATAACCACCCAAGATAACACCATAATTTCCATCTACAAGACCGGTGAATCCACCCACGATGGATGCATATTCTCCAGCGATGCTGTTGTCTTTTCCACCTAAGATTGAACTATGACTTCCTGTGATAGAGCCGTTGTGACCAAAAATCACACTTCCAATCCCAGAATATGAATGTTGTGGTCCAACAATAAGATTGTGCGAACCGGTTCGAAGATCTTCAGAGTCTGATTCGTTGTATCCGACAATTACGTTGCCAAGTCCAAGAATAGAGCCTGTACTTCCAAGGCGATCATCGGTGAAGCCTGACCCACTGAGGATTTGTAGGTTTGCTCCGGTTATGGATATTGTGTTGGTATTGGTATCAACTGTCATGTAGGTGGATAAATCACCGACGATAGATCCTAGGGCGGCATTGCTGTTTACCCAATTTTCTGTGGCCAGTCCAACCAGATCATTTTGTGTGACATAGTCATTTGTAATGCCGTTAATATTCCCTTGATTGGTAAGGATATCAGTGGTGTTTTGGGCCACGGAATCTGTCAATGTTTGTACATCTGTTGCCGTAAGGTAGTTGGCAGCATCGATCTCTGCCACTGTGACCAATGTTGGGAGGAGGGTATTCGAAATGTAGTCATTGTTTATATACGAGACGGTATCTTCGACGGTGATGAGACGAGATGTGTGATCAATAAGAGTATCTGCATTTGTAGAAATACTTTGAGTATTTGCTAAGACATCACTTTGTAAAGCGTATCCTCTTGCCAGCACCCAACTTTGAGTGGCATAGTTGATCAAGTCAGTACTTTGTACATAACCATTTTCAATCACCAACAGTCGTGTATTGAAATTACCAATGGTGCCAGTATTGTTGGAAATGAAAGCCGTATTTTGATTGATCGATTGTGTATTGCTCTGAACACTACTTTGCAGAGCATAGTTTTGATTTTCTACCCATGTTTGTGTCGCATAATTTTGACTGTTTATCCAATTTTGAGTTGGGTAAGCATCTAGATCAGAGGCTACAAGCATAGAGGTTTGAATGCTGCTCACATCATTTTGCATGTTGCGTATTTCCAAATCTTGTTCTTCAAGAACAGAGAGTGCAAGAGAAAGATCTTCTAGGGTTGTTGTTTGCACAGCTTCAAGGGCGGTCAATCGATCCGAAGCATTGGTTTCCATTTCTTGTTCTTGTAAGATACCAACGGTTGTTTCTAGTTGGTCTATTTGATCTTGAAGGAGTGCATTTTGCTGTAGCAGCAGTTCTATTTGCAGTTGCTGATTGTCTGTCAAATCAGTATCTGCACCACATCCGATAAGGGAAGCAACAATGTAAAGAGACATACTTTTCATGTTTACTCTTCGGTGTTTTGAGTGTTGTCTACGTAGATTCCACTGCAGTATGTCAGGTTGGATGTTGTATCGGATTTGGTCAATCTACGAACTGGGACAGGTTGACTGAAGCCTTTTACCTGAATCTCTTCGTAGGCACCTTGTTTGCCAATTGGTTCTAAAATATCTTGATGAATCACAATCTCTCCTCCTTTGGCGGCAGCGCAGAGTCGTGCGGCAAGATTTACAGTTGACCCAATCACTGTGTGCTCCATTCTTTCTTCACAGCCCATATTCCCCATGATGACATGTCCTACACTCAACCCAATGCCAATTTCGACATTGGTGTGTATCTTTCCTTGTTCTCTTGCCTTTCTTCGTTTGCGTTTGTTCAACTGTCTAAGGCTGTATTGAATGTGATGGGCGCATTCATAGGCTCGACGTTCTTTATTTTCTCCTTCAAAAATCACCAATACAGCATCACCCATATATTTATCAATGGAGCCATTGTATTCATCCATGATGATAATTTCTGCTTGGTTTTCAATAAACTCATTGACCAGTTTAATGGTATCTCGAGGACTCAGGTTTTCTGTCAATGCCGTAAATCCACGTATATCGGTTTCCATAATCACGCACTCTACGTTTCGTACCATGTTGAGACCAACTTCCGAATGTTGTTCATTGGCGTAGGCAATCATTTTGAGTGTGTGTTTGGGTAAGAACTTTAACATGGAGAAGCGTTCGCCCAATTGAGACAGTGAAATATTGATGGCTCGTCCAAGAAGCGTAAATTCATCAGGAGAATACTTCTCGACTGGGATGCGATACTCATAATTGGCTTCTTGAATGGCGATGGTCCCTTGTAGTAAATCATCTACACGACCTTTTGCATTGCGATACATCCATACCCCTAAGAACAACCACACAAAGAAAAACATCAGTTCAATGAGTAAGCGGATGAGGATATCCTCAAGGAAGGCATTGAGATAATCTTCCAGGTTGCGATCGAGTTCCAATATGCCAACAACTTCATCATTCTGATTGCGCAATGGAATCAGTGCAGCAACAAACGTTCCATGAGCGTCTGTAAACATCGGTGTACTTTGGGGGATCCCATTCCATGCTTTTGCATACATGTCAGCAACATCTGTAGGGGGAGAATAGGGGTCTCCAATAAAAGTGCTCTCTTGCAGCATGACCGAAAATCTGTACGTATTGTCCAGTGTGACATCCTTTCGCAAAATGTATATTTGTTCTTCGGTAAATTCATTGTCTTCTTGTAGCCGTCGCAACTCTGCTTCCACAATGTTGAAAGACTCACTTGACGCATCGACATTGTCGACAAAACTTTCAAGATGGCTCGTACTGATATGCGGTGCGATGGTCAACCCAACAGCCATCGTATTGTGTCGAAATTCATTGATAACTTGTCGTCGTTCATACTCATATGACCAAACGGTATTGCTTACAAGAAGAGCCATTGCCAAAAAACCAGACCCCAATACCAATCGCAAAATAAAGGACTGCAGGATGGGTACATCTTGTGGTTCTAGGTTTGTAACAGGATCACGTTTCATTTTTGACCAATTGATATAAGCAAATGCGATGTATGATAATTATCGTTCTAAACCGATACTGCCAATCAAAGAACCGACACTATCTGGTGCTTGAACAATGCAGTCTCCTTCGAGAGTTTGACCGACGCGTTCAGTTTCAATTCGAAACTGGTACGGGCCAGATTCAGTATCGAAAGACCCTCGAAACATGACATATTTTCCATTGTGATCGCCGATCATGTCTCCTGAAAATGTATCATCTTCCCACGTGTATAGGTCCATTTGACCTTCGAGTAGATAGCCATTGTCTCGTTCAACGGTATTGGATACCTCTACGAGAGATTCTTGATCTGCATCAGAAAAAGTACATGTACCATTCCACTCTCCAATTAAGGAAGATTGGCAACCACAAAACAATCCACAGCAGGTTATAATTATCAATCTCATAGAGCCTCCACATAAACAGTGTAACCTACCTGATCGAGGTATACCAAATGTCTTCTAGAACACTCATGGTTGGTGATGTACACGGATGTTCATTTGAACTGGCTACATTGATTGATAAAGTACGTCCGACACGATGTATTTTGGTTGGAGATGCATTCCGAAAAGGGCCAGATTCTATTGGGGTTTGGAGGCTGATTCAACAGCATCAATTAGAAGCTGTATTGGGTAATCATGAACTTGTGGTGTTGCAAAATCGAGAGGCTTATCCCACAGAGATGATACATTGGATTCAACAATTGCCTTTGTGGATAGATGGAGAAGTGACTAGAGATGGCGTTGTGCAAGCATGGCGGATTGTACATGCTGGGGTCGATCCCATCACTCCAAACGGTACAACTCAGCAGCAAGCAGTATCCATGCGACGCTATACAAAGCATCATCATAAGGGCATTAAATTTTGGTGGGAACTTTATACTGGAGAACAATTGATCGTCTATGGTCACGATGCGAAACGAGGTGTTCAAGACCACAGACCCAAAACACTTGGCTTGGACAGTGGCTGTGTATATGGCCATGGTCTAACAGCGTATCTTTTAGAAGAAGACCGCTTGGTTCATGTTCCAAGTCAACAGGTTTATGTTTCAGTGGACTAGTACAACGCATCATTGAATACTAGGTTCAATATTCTAAAGCCAAGATTCAACGTTCAAGATTCAAATTGAAATCTACCAAGTGTAAGACTAAATCCTGACAACGACGTGTTTTAGACTTTACGCCAAGTCAATGCTTCCAAGACGGGTGAAGATGGATGTAATATTGTCTCCACCACCACCTTGGTTTGCTTTTCTTGTGAGGTCCCAGCAAATGGCCATGGGATTGTCTTGATCGCAAATGGTTTTGAGTTCTTGATGAGTGGTATGATAATTGTTGCTGATGTAGTCCGTGACACCATCAGAGCAAAACAGAAGTCCTTCACCTGGCAATAGGTTTAATGTGAAGAAGTCTGGATGTGGCATGTCATCGATCCATTCTCTGTTTTCATTTGGTACAAATCGACCCAAATGTCCTACGAGTGCTGCTCCATCACGAGAATTCCATTGTGGTTGATGAAATCGAAGCTTCGTCCCACGAACATTTTGATCCCCTGTAATTTGGGCAAGGCCACTCTCTAAAACTCCATATATTCTCGAGTCTCCCAAGTTTGCCATGATGACTTTTGATCCTCTGGCGATTCCGATAACCAACGTGGTTCCCATCGGAATCTCTTGTTCGATTGGTTTTTCGGTTTGTGTTTTGGCAAACTCACAAATGTTGTAATTGATGGTTTCCATCATTGTGTATAAGTGAGACTGTATTTCTTGATCATCCATGTCTTTGTATTTACCGCTGCTTTCATTCCAAAATTTATCAATGATGGCAACTGTGATTCGACTTGCGAGATCTCCAGACCCTGCAGTGGATGTACTAATGCCATCTGCGACGGCAAATAGAGCCACCTGATCTTGAATGGCGAAGAAGAAGTTGTCTTGGTTTGTTTGAGAGAATTTCGATTTGCGCTGTCCAATATGGGTATCAAAACCGATATCCCAATGCAGTCGGTCCATCTTGTTGTGCATTGACCGATCTCTAGTCAGTTCTAGTGCATGCTCTAGTTTAGAACGAAGAGAATCAATGGTCTCAATGCGTCCGTTTAACCCAGCTTCAATAATGGGCACCAAATCCAAAGGCAACTTTGGTGCTAGCATCGACAAATGTGCCATCAGAATTTCACTTTGTAGACCCCGTGGAATTATTCGAGAGTTGGCTTGTAAAACCATTCGTAAAAATATTTGAACATTGTCTTTTTCTAGACATTTCAGGGTGTCATCAGAGATCAGTACCCACTTGTTGTCATCCATTTCTAGAGAAGAAATCCGAAAGGGAGGGGTGATTTGATTGCACAGGTCCAGTGCTACTGTCAAAATATCTTCGGAGGCAAGTATCATATGCTGTTCTCAATGATGGTGTTTCAAAACCAGTATAACTCACTCCCTAAGAGTTTTCATACAACCGGTTAGAATGTACGAGTTCGACATCTTGGTGTCAACATGGAATCCCTCTTTGATTTAGATTATAGATACCCAAACCATTGGAGGTTTCATGCTTGCTCCCAAAGACAACATCTTTGAGATTCGAGATCCGGTACATACATCCATTCCATTTGATGTTCAGGAACGACATGTGTTGGATCATCCATTTGTACAGCGGTTACGTCGAATTCGTCAGTTGGGATTCGCACAGTATTCCTTTCCTGGAGCAACCCACAGTCGTTTTTCACATTCAGTCGGTGTGATGCATTTGTCTGGAAAATCATTTGATGTCATTTTTCGCGACTTACCTTTTTCCAATATGAAAAAACATCGTCAATTTCGATATTGTGTTCGAATGGCGGCATTGCTTCATGATGTTGGTCATGGTCCATACTCTCACTCTGTTGAGTTTGCCATGCCACAACTGTGTACATTACCTGGATATGAACATGCAGATCCCAATAAGCAAGCAATGCATGAAGAATATACGATATCCATTTTGACGCAAACTTCATTGGCAAAGGTCATTGGTGAACAGTTTGACTTTACAGCAGAGCATGTTGCGTCTCTGGTAGACAGCAGTCGTGTTGTGGAAGATGATTTCTTTATGGACAAAGGCTTCAATCTACGGCCTTTATTTTCGCAACTGATTTCCTCCAATTTGGATATGGATCGTTCTGATTATTTGATTCGAGATTCCTTGTTCACAGGTGTAAAGTATGGACAGGTGGATGTGTCGTGGTTGCACAATCATCTGTCTAGAACAACACAGCATGACAATGATGTTTGTATGGGTTTACATCGTAGAGCACTGTATGCTTTCGATCACTTTTTGATTTCACGATATCATATGTTTTTGATGGTGTATTTTCACAAAAAATCAACGGCTTTGGAAGTCATGCTCAAAGAGTATATTCAAGACCCGACATCGACCTATCAGATCCCTAGTGATTTAGATGCCTATTTGTATGTAGATGATGCCGATTTGGATGTGCATCTTCGTGGCTCATCATTGCCAATTGCCAAACGTGTTGTCGAGCAAGATATTTACAAAGTTGCTTTTGAAAGTCATGGAACGCCCGAAGAAGTAGATTTGTACAGTCGAGAGCAAATTTTAAGAGAAGAAGGCATCGCTGTTCACTCATCTACGATGCATGGTTCATCCTTTTCTGTACTCAAGCCAGGGCAGCCGCCGATTTATGTATTGGGATCATTGGTAGAAGGGAAGGGGGCCGAAGAATTGCAAGCGATGTCTTCTGCTTTCGATCAAGCACGGTTTACAGCCAGTATTTCCAGATTGTTTGTACCAAGCGAGCAGTTTGAGCGCGCCAGAAAGATCATGAATTCTATGTCGGTCCAACCTGTTCAACAATCGTTGTTGTAAAGATAATTCGACCAGCATAATGATTTGAGACTCTTTGAAATGGCTTTTACTGAGTTCCCTTCGCAGAGAAGACTCAGCAAAACTATTGAGTATTCAGCGATTACTTCGCAATTACTCGGCAAAGATTTGTTCGATGCCTTTGACTTCTGGGATTTCACTCATGAGGTGATTTTCAATTCCCACGTGAAGAGTTTGCGTCGAGGATGGACACGTCCCACAAGCACCAATGAGTTCTAATTTTACGATGCCATCTTCAAATCCGTGGTAGATGAAATCACCTCCATCTTGCGCAATGGCAGGACGCACTTCTTCTTGAAGAATATCCAAGATCTGTTTTTCGACTTCACTGTTGGCTTGTTCCTGACGGCTTTGTACTGCTTCAATCACTGCCATTTGTCCACTGGCCAAAAAGTCTTCAAATGCCGCAGTGACTTCATCGAGTAATTCCATCCAAGATTCTTCTGAGAACTTTCGAACTGTGATGAAGCGTGGTGCGATCATCAACAATTCGAGTCCATCGATTTCTAGAATGGCTTGGGCAAGTGGAGAGGACGACAAGTCGTGATCGTGAAAAAACTCATATGTTCCGGAGGGAATTAGCGTTTCTTGAACTTGAAACAGGTAAGCGTCTGGATTGGGAGTTGGGGTAGAGCGAATCATGTATCATCCACAGTTGAATCGTATATTTGAGTCGAATTTGTTGTATCGTTGTATAGGGCAATAAACAACGCACTATCTTGCAATTGTTTTGTGAAAATCCCAAGGTGTTTTCTATGGCATAGTTGTCATTTGGGGTTACAATCTAATGTAATTGACTTTTCATTTCAACCCCAATCAAAGGTTTATATTTATGTCCGAAGGAATCAACTTACAACTCTCAGAACGTGAACAAGAATTTAAAGAGATGGCGCAAGAATTTGCTCGTGAGGTCATCCGACCAGCAGCACCGCACCATGACTCCACTGGAGAGTACCCATGGGACGTTTTGACCCAAGCTTGGGAAACTGGACTGATGAACGTACACATACCAGAAAAGTTTGGTGGCTTGGAAGCCAGTCATGTTGAAGGTATCTTGATCGCTGAAGAGTTGGCGTGGGGATGTTCAGGTATTGGAACTGCAATGGAAGCAAACGGTTTGGCACAAGCACCAATATTGGTCAGTGGTGACGAGTTTTTAATCGAAAAGTATCTTGCCCCTCAAGTTGCTGATTTAAAGAATGGTCGTCCAATCATGGCTGCTTATGCTGTGACGGAACCAGGAGCAGGTTCTGATGTTTCTAGTTTACAAACGACAGCAGTCCGCGAGGGCGACAATTGGATTTTAAATGGTAACAAAATGTGGATCACCAATGCTGGTGTTGCAGATTGGTACTTTGTCGTAGCTTACACAGACAAAACAGCTGGATACAAAGGCATGACGGCATTTATCGTTGAGCGTGAGTGGGCAGGTGTTTCAATTGGTGGAAAAGAACACAACATGGGTCAACGTGCTTCCGATACTCGTTCTGTAACATTTGAAAATGTTGTGGTACCTCATGAAAATGTAGTTGGTGAAGTCGGTATGGGATGGATGCTTGCAATGAACGCATTCGATCATACTCGTCCCGCTGTTTCTGCAGCTGCAGTTGGTGTGGCACGTGCCGCATTTGATTATGCAAAAGAGTATTCTACTCAGCGCCGTACTTTTGGTGTTCCCATTGCGAAGCACCAAGCCATTCAATTTAAGTTGGCTGAGATGGCTATGAATATTGAAGCCGGTCGTTTGTTGTGTTGGCAAGCTGCAGCTAAGAAAGATGCTGGTCTCCAAAACACGATGTACGCTTCAATGGCCAAAGCCTTTTGTGCCGATGTGGCCATGCAAATTGCAACAGATGCAGTACAGATCTATGGTGGATATGGGTATTCTCAAGAATATCCTGTAGAGAAGTTGATGCGTGATGCGAAGATCTTCCAAATCTATGAAGGAACATCTCAGATTCAACGCATGATCATTGCACGTGAATTGTTTAAACGCCGCTGATTGAAGTTGTCCATGCGTATGTAATGATTGGCTGATACTGCACAATATACATTTGTGTCTTTGTTGGTACAGTTATTCATACGTATGGTTGTCTTTGGGGGTATAGAATGGCCAAGTATGTCGTTACTGGTGCCACAGGGTTCTTGGGTGCAAACTTGGTTCGTGCTCTTCTGGAGCAGGGACATCAGGTTGAGTGCATCATTCGGAAGCCCAACAAGTTGGTAGAAGGCTTATCAGTTGGTTTACATGCAGTACCATTGGTCGATCGTCCAGAAGTCGTTGAGCAGCTGGCAACAGTGATGAAGGATGCTGATGGTGTGTTTCATCTTGCCGGTATCTTTGACCCTTCTCCAGAAGGGATGATACGAATGACACAAGTTCATATTTTTGGAACACGTGCTTTGTTGAAAGCCGCAGAACTTGCTTGTGTTCCACGTTTTGTACACTGCTCTTCTAGTATTACAGTGGGGTTTGTAGCCTCGCATCCGGATGCAACATCGGACTCTGAGGACTGGGCAATTTCTCCAGACGATATTTATGGAACGAATGGTGCATTGCGACACTATTACA
>Ga0206130_10007614_pt1 | contig 11924 bp, 8 predicted proteins | sample Helgoland_Spring_9_FD_148637 | JGI IMG/M metagenome (GOLD analysis project Ga0206130, IMG submission 148637) | Pelagic subsurface seawater microbial communities from Kabeltonne, Helgoland, North Sea - Helgoland_Spring_Bloom_20160512_1 | ecosystem: Environmental > Aquatic > Marine > Epipelagic ...
ATATCTGAATTACCTGAAAGCAAAACTGATGATTCTATAGAAAACAATTCGCAGAATTTGTCGTAAGGAACGCTATGGTTTTATTACTAATCAGAACTAGAATCTGATGGCAATAATTCCACATTGAAATGGTCTGAGACGGAATTCTGGGTCTGGATAGTGTGGAAATATTGATTGGCAATTAAGTCTAAGGAATTGACCTCCGTTTAAAGTAAGTTCATTCTTATCTAATAAATCTCTCCAAACCCTGTTTAACAGCTATCAAGCGGACTAAATCCATTTGTGAATTAGGTTTGAATACACTTCCGACATATTACAGGAGTGATTCAACACCGAGACTCATACGGTTCAAGTTATGGTATTTTGTAATACAGTTTAAAAAATGTTCACCCGGGATTTGAGACATTAAGGTACTTTTTAATCTTTGATATTGTATTAGGGTGTAATCCAGCGATTTTGGAAACCTCAATATTCTTATATCCTTTCTGTAGTAAATCCATGGCCTGTTTGTTTTTCTTCTTCGAAAGAAACTGCAGAACTGTTTCTTGACTTCCAGGTTTACGTCCTAAATACTTATTTGGATCTAGCAAGGCTAAGTCGATTCCCTGCCTTTGCCTCTCCTTTATCTGACTTCTCTCCATTTCTGCAACACAACCTAATATGGATATGAACATCTTAGCTATTGGATTCTCATCACCATTTTCATCTAACGTACATAAACCTTGAGAAATAAAGGTTACTGGAATTCTGCGTTCGGTTGTGTAATAGATAAAGTCAATAATGTTCCGAAGGTTACGGCCACAACGATCAATCGACCAAACAGAAATCGAACCAACTAAATTCCTGTCTATCATAGTTTTCAACCTAGAACCTTCTGGTCTTAGAAATATTTCCAAATCCCCTGGGCATTTATCCTCAATAACTAGGTCATAACTCTTTTCATTTACTCTCTGTCGATCTGTTCTTTGATCTATGGATGAAACTCTCGTATACAGTATTGAATTACTCATTTTTTTAGGGTTATTATGTATGCACCCTAAAAGTATAGCCAAAACACACATATGCAGCATAAAATCTATGTTTTTTACCAAAATGGACATCACAAAAAAAAGTATACCCCAAAATGTGATGTTTTAGTTGGGCCAATCAATAACTACCTGGAAATAGATCTCAAATTCTGGATATGCCAATCAATATTCATGATCCCTTCCAGGATCAAACCATTCCTCCTCCTGTTTCGAAATACAAATACCAGACTCAGTTCCTATGAAACCGACACTCTATATTGTGAGATGGCGCCAATCAAAATTAGATCCGGGGATCTCCTCCCTCCTATCAGGTAGGGGGTATCCCACCTTATATATCGTTTAGGGACTTAGATATAGGGGGCTCGATGGCGCGAATGAAATATTTTTCAAAAAAATGGTGAAAAGACGAAAAAAAATATTTTGCCAAAAAAATGAAAAACTAGGAACTCCATCTGCTTACAACCTCCTTAAATTTTAAATGGCCCCTGTCAATACGTTCCCAACTGTGACACGAAACTCACCCTTGGAATGCCTTGGTTTCAATCATTGGTCTGAACTTAAACACCCACCTTTGAAGTGTGGAGTGATCTACTTGTACCCCTCTGCTTTTCAAAAGCTCCTAGTTATCTCTATAACTCAATGTGAATATGAGTTTGAAGTACACCGCTTGAAGAATGATGGCTATGGGTATCTGTGACGCAGGAGCATAAGTGTAGGTTGAATCAGCAAATCCAAACGTTTAGCAAAAACGTTCGCGTTAATGCCACAGAACACCATCTTGATCCATTGTTTCTATCTGCCATAGGATATGGCAGCAGGTACAACTTATCTATTCTTGGCTTAAGTCCTCTGTGCATCGCTTCTTTATACTTTAACAAAATCCGTACCACTGCATTCTTTGTAATCTTACTGCATTAATTATTGCCAATAGTGCTACTCCTACATCTGCAAAAACTGCTTCCCACATTGTGGCTAAACCACCTGCTCCTAATATGAGAACAATGATTTTGATACCAAAAGCAAGGAAGATATTCTGCCAAATAATCTTTTGAGTGGATTTAGCAATTTGAAGACCAGTGACGACTTTTGAAGGTTGGTCCGTTTGAATGATTACATCTGCTGTTTCAATGGCTACATCACTTCCCATTGCTCCCATAGCTATACCCACGTCACTTGCTGCTAATACGGGTGCATCATTGATACCATCACCCATAAAAGCAATTGTTTTTGTAGGATCTTGTTTGAGTAATTCTACTTCATTCAATTTATCTTCAGGTAATAGTCCTCCTTTTGCCTTTGAGATACCCAATTCCTTTGCTACTTGTTGAGTGATACTGTCCTTATCACCTGAAAGCATTATTATTAAATCAATACCTTCTTTCTTGAAGGCAGCAATGGTTGCCTTGGCATCTTCTTTCAACTCGTCTGCAATAGTTACATAACCTGCAAACTGACCATCAACACCCACTAATACTATGGATTCTACAATGCTGTCAATTTCCTTTGGTGTGGAAATATTGAAATGAGACATTAGCTTTTTATTCCCTGCCACAACCTGAGTGCCGTTGATAATACCTTGCAATCCTTTACCTGCAATTTCTTTTATATCTGTGGCTTCTGGAACCTCATTGTCTAATGGGTATTCGCTAATTGCTTTGGCAATTGGGTGAGTAGATTTAGATTCAATGGCTAAAAGAAAAGTCATAAACTCATCTTTAGAATATTTGCCTATTACTTCAATATCCTTAATCTTAAACACTCCTTTGGTAACTGTTCCCGTCTTATCCATCACCATTGTGTTTACCTCTTTTAGCTTATCCATATACGTAGCTCCTTTGAACAATATGCCATTTTTAGAAGCTGCACCAAGGCCACCAAAATATCCCAAAGGAATAGAAATGACCAATGCACAAGGACAAGAAATTACTAAGAAAATAAGGGCTCTATAAAGCCAATCACTAAACACATAATCGTCTACAAAAAAGTAAGGTAGAAAGCATACGGCAATTGCTAAATAGACCACAATGGGAGTATAAACTTTTGCCAATCTTCTGATAAGAAGTTCTGTCTTTGCCTTCTTGGAAGTTGCATTTTGTACCAACTCTAATATTCGCGATACTGAACTATCATTGAATAGTTTTGTTGTTTTTACTTCTATTACTCCATCGATATTAATAGAGCCTGCCAATACGTTTCCTCCTTTTACTATACTTTGAGGTTTACTTTCACCTGTTAAGGCTGCTGTATTTAGACTGGCTTTGGCTGAAAGCAAAGTACCATCTAATGGTACTTTCTCTCCAACCTTTATTTGTATGGTTTCATCTACCTTAACATCATTTGGGTTGACCTCAAGGAAGGAATTGTTTCTTAATACATTGGCTATTTTTGGACGTACGTCTAGAAGGGCTGTGATATTGTCCTTTGCTCGTCTTACTGCTGCACTTTGGAATAATTCTCCAACAGCATAGAAAAGCATCACAGCAACACCTTCTGGATATTCTCCTATGGCAAAAGCTCCAATAGTGGCTATACCCATTAAGAAAAACTCTGTAAAGATTTGACCTTTGCTTAGTGATCTAAATGCTTCTCTAAGTACTGGCAGCCCGACAGGAATATATGCAACTCCAAACCATATTATCCTGAGCCAACCTTTAAAGAAAGCAACATCAAAATAGTCTAAAGCAATACCTGAAATGAGTAAAACAAAGCTGATAATAGCAGGTAAATAGACCTTCCAATTGCTTTCATTTCCGAAGGAATGGTCATTGCTATGATTATGACCATCATCATCCGAATTCACCAATGGTGGTGGTGGTGACTTTCTATCTATTTTTTCTTCAAGAGAACAACATATTTGCTTGCCACTGTCGTCATAGATATGGGTATGATTTTTATTTATCATTATTTAAACTTTTAAAGGTTATCCATCTATTAACTCTTTGCTTGTACTCAGTGTATTTTTCTCCAAATTCCTTTACAAGAAATTCTTCTTCAAGTCTAATCTGTGTATTAATGCTAACGGTAGATAGTGCTATGATTAGTAGTGTAAAGGCATTGGGAAGCACTAAGAATAGTCCAACATTGGCAATCATTATACCTAAGAAAATAGGGTTACGAGAAATAGCAAAAAAGCCATTGGTTACTAATTCGGTTTTGTCTACTTCATCTATACCAATACGCCAAGATTCCCTCATATTGGATTGAGCAAACCATACAAATAGTAAGGACAGGATTAGTAATGCCCAACCGATATATACTAAAGTATCATTTTCTAAATACCAAAACGGTAATAGAAACTTGTGCCAACTTGGAATAAAGGCATAAATAGAAACTACAATTAGTTCTATGATAGAAATAATACCAAAGACTTTACCATTGTAGCCGTGTGCATCGTCACCCTTGTTAAAGGTGAGTGGGTTTACATTGGTTTTCTTCCAAAGTAGAAATGATCTTAGAACAAAGACCAAAAGGAAATAGACAATAAAAAATATAAATAGATACATAATGATTTTCGGTTGGTTAAGATTTGATTCCTGTTGCTACAAACACACCTCCTCTATTAAAAGAGGTATCAACACTAAAGTCATTGGTTTTACTTTGTAGATATTGATAAATAGGTCTATCCACTTCTCCTTTTCCTATCCATTTGATAGGTTTTCCTCTTAAAGTAGGTTTGGGTAAATACCAATCCATAATTACCAACCGCCCCTTTGGTGCTAAAAGCTCATATAGATTATCAATTACTTTTTCCCAATCAGGAAATCCAGATAATCCTAAATCACAAAGTATAGCATCTGCTCTTAGCGTATTGTCATATTGGGTTGCAAGCCAAGTGGTATTAACTTTTGTAGCATCTTCTTTTACAATATGGACATTCTTCCAGTCATTCTTATTTACTACTTCCTTTGCCTTTTCAAGCATTCCTTCTGATAGATCAATGCTAATTATAAGACCTGTATTATTCATATTCTTTTGGAAATATTCCAAATTTTGACCTGTGCCACAAGGGACATTTAAAACCGTACTACCTTCCTTCAATGCCATCTGCTGAATAGCGTATTTTCTTGCATTGCCGTAGTACCATTTTGGTGAAAATAGGTCATAGACTTTTGCAAATTTATCGTAGTACTTAATTGCTTTTTTTAGTTGCTTATTCATATCTCAAAGTATTAATGTTCGTGTTCTAATTCTCCTGCTTTAGATTGTGCATAGACATAGTAAGCTCCTTTCGTTACTATCTGCATTCCATCTGGAATTGTATCGATTAATTTCACGGCTGTAAAACCATTGTCTGTTGCACCTGTAACAACTGCTATCTTCTCAAATTTTATTTCTTTATCATTCGGCTTTTCATTAGCTACATATATAAAACTGTTCGCTCCATCTTTTATAATTGCTTCCTCTAGTAAAGCTGAGGACTCTTCGTTATTGAGATATATTTTAGCGTTAATGAATAAGTCTTTTAGAAAGGTTGGCTTTGTACCTTCTAAGTGACCGTGAACACGTATAGTCTTAGAATTGGTGTTGAACTCTTTACCAATTACCTCTACTGTTCCGTAGTAAACTGACTGGCCAAGTGCAGGAACCGTATAGCTAATCTTTTGCCCTTTCTTGATATTAGCAATGTCCTTTTCAAATACATCTAACTCTAAATGAAGGTGCTCTGAAGAAATTATATCCATTAATGAAATCGAAGATTGAGCATACATACCATTGTGAAAATTAATCTTAGAAATATAGCCACTCATTGGTGCTACAATAGCTATTTGCTGTTTTATGGTACTTGGTGACAGATTAGAAGTTGATATTCCTAAGAAGGACAGTTGTTTGGCAAGTCCTTGAGTTTTAGCATCCAATACTGCCACTTCTGCTTGAGCATTTTGTAAATTCTTGGTTACGCCAGCATTGGATTCCACTAAGGTATTTTGTCGTTCTACCTCTAATCCCTTGAGGGTTAGCTGTGCCTTTGCTTCTAAATAATCTTGCTGTGTAATTATTAAATCAGCATTTTCGAGATATGCAATAACTGCTCCTTTCTTTATGTAATCACCTTCTACGAATTTTTTTGTTCCTTTTATGATACCGTTAGTTTTTGCCGAAACAGAAGAATGAGCATTTGGCGGCAGACCCAATGAACCTGTTGCTTTAACAAAGTCATTGACTTTGATAGAGGACAATGTTCCAAATTCTAAACCGATTGTCTTGGCTTGTGCTTTTGAAAGGTGTAGTCCTTCTTCGTGTTGTTCTTCTCCTCCGTGGTCGTGTTCATCATCCTCAGAGTGAGTAGATTCTTCTGCTCCGTGATTATGGCCGTCTCCTTCGGTATGTTTATGACCACAAGAAGAAAATACAAGAAGTGAAAGTATTGTAATTATAGCTATGAAATATTTTGTATGATTCATTTTTAAATGTCTTTTATTGATTTGTAAGAAATTGAAAGTCAGCTACCGCCTTATTGTAGGCTAAAATCTGCTCCCAATAATTTTTATTATTGGTTGTCATCAGTTGTAAAGTGTTCAATAATTCTAAGTAAGAGATTTCTCCTGCTTGGTAGTTTAGTTCACTTATTCTGATAATTTCTGGATTAATGGTTTCTATTTGGTTTTTGTAAAAATCCACTCCTGCTTGATACAAGTTCAATGTGTTTTGTATCTCTAATTGGTCTTGTTTGAAACTCAAAAGTGTACTTTGGTATTGATAGTTGCCTATCTCAATCTGCTTTTCCTGAGCCGCTATTCTCTTTTTAGTTTGACCATTAAATAGCGGAATAGCAACGCCTGCTTGTGCTGCATTTAGCCAACCTCCTTGATTGAAATTTTGTGCAGCATAGCCAACATTGAAGCTGGGTTTTAATTCAGCCTTCATAGCATCTACTTTGGCATTTTCTACGGCAATTTCTTGCTGACTTTTTAATAGAAGTGGGTTTGTAGCTGTATCTATCTGAGTGAAATAGTTTGCCACTGATAGACTATTTATGGTGGTAATAGACTCCTTGGTATTTAGTAATAATTGAAACCGCTTATTTAAGTTAGCAATTTCTATTTTCACTTGGTTAAAGAGCAGTTCGTATTCCTTCCATTTGGATTGTAAAGTTAGTTCTTCGATACGACTGGCAGCTCCTGCTTGTACTCTTACAGTTGATTTTCTATGGTATTCTTTATATGTAGAAACAAGATTGCTATAAAGCCTTTCCAATTCCTTTTTGTACTGAATTTCAAAGTATAATTGCTTGACTTTCCATTTCAGTTCGTTCTCCGTTATTTGCTGTTGGGTGCTGCTCTGACTTGTATACGCATCTTGCAATTTATTTTGAGCCTTAGTAATACCTGGACTTGGGAAATTCTGAACTACTCCAAATTGATTAACCTGCTGTCCAAATTGTCTATCTACTAATCCATCACCTTGATAGGATATATCTGTAGTACCCAAGTTATATTTTAGGTTTTGTAAAGACTTGTTTTTCTCTACTTCCAAACTTGCTGCTTTTAAATTGGGATGATTAGTGATTGCCATAGAAATAGCACTATCCAAATCAAGAGCTTGCTCTTGTGCTTGGGCAGAAAAGGACAAACCTAAAATCAACAAGATTCCTAATACACCACCTTTCGATACATTAATTCTGTTGGTTTTTCTTTCGCTCCATTTTTCTAACCAATAGTAAAGAATAGGCAATATGATCAATGTTAAAAAAGTAGCGGTTATCAAACCACCAATAACTACCGTTGCCAATGGTCTTTGAACTTCTGCTCCGCCCGAAGTAGATATAGCCATTGGTAAAAACCCAAGTGAAGCTACTGCAGCCGTCATAATTACTGGTCTAAGTCTTACTCTTGTTCCTGTTGTAATTCTTTCTTTTATGTTTTTCATTCCTTCCTTTTTAAGTTGGTTGAAATAGCCAATAAGTACAATGCCATTGAGCACAGCTACTCCAAAAAGAGCTATGAAACCAATGCCAGCTGAAATGCTAAATGGTAACCCTCTAAGCTGCAAAGCCCATATTCCACCAATGGCAGACAAAGGAATGGCTGTAAAAATTAAAGCTGCCTGTGAAACTGAACCAAAGGTGAAGTAAAGCAAAATGAAGATTAAGGCTAAGGCCATTGGAACGGCAATAGATAATCTCGCATTGGCTGCTTTTAGGTTTTCAAACTGTCCGCCATAAGTAAAATAATAACCGTTCGGCAACTTAACTTTAGTGTCTAATTCTGTTTGGATCTTTTCCACTAAAGATTCTACATCTGTATTACCTACATTTACACCAATTACAATTCTTCTATTAGTGTTTTCTCTTGAAATTTGCATAGGTGCATCTATCAAATCAACATTGGCTACACTGGTAAGCGGCACTTGACTTCCATTGCTCAGCGTTATAAATAGATTTTCGACATCTTCTATACCTGTTCTATTTTCTTCCGCTAGGCGAACCACTAAATCAAACCTTTTATCACCCTCATAAATAATTCCTGCTTTTTCTCCAGCAAAGGCTGAACGAACAACTTGATTGACCTCTTGAATATGTAAACCGTATTGTGCCATATTATCATAATTATATGAAACGATAATTTGAGGCATTCCAATCGTTTGCTCTACATTGGCAGAAGCAACACCACTTACTTTTTCGATTATAGCCTGAGCTTCTATTGCTTTTTGATAAAGCACATCTAAGTCAGCACCAAATAGCTTAATGGCAATATCAGACCGAGTTCCTGTCATCAATTCATTAAACCTCATTTGAATTGGTTGTGAGTATTCATAAGTCACTCCTGGAATATCTTTCAAGACATCATTTATAGCGTCAAACATTCCCTGTTTAGTAGTGGCTGTGGTCCATTCAGATTTAGGTTTCATAACTAAAATATGGTCGCCTATTTCTGTGGGCATAGGATCAGTTGGCACTTCTGCCGAACCTATAATTACCACATCATCGATGATTTCTGGAATACTATCTTTTAATCTGTTTTGAATAAGTTTAGCAGTTTCTACACTTTGAGACAGTGAACTGCCCGGCACTAAGATTTGGTGCATTGCCAAGTCACCTTCTTCTAATGTAGGAATAAACTCGCCACCCATCCTACTGAATACAAACAGACTGATTAAAAAAGCAAGTATAGTTGCACTTACAAAAACTGTTTTGAACCGTAGAGCTGCATTTAAAATTGGTGTGTAGCCTCTTTGGAAAAAGGCAATGATTTTATCTGCAAAAGTTTCTTTATTGACTACATTTTTCTTGAGCACCAAGGCTGCCATCATAGGTACATACGTCAATGAAAGTATCAATGCACCTGCAATAGCAAGCATTACTGTTTGAGCCATAGGCTTAAACATTTTACCTTCTATACCTACCAAAGCCAAAATAGGTATGTATACCATCAGAATGATAATCTCACCAAATGCTGCTGAACTTCTTATTTTCTGTGAGGAAGCAATTACCTCTGTGTCCATTTCGGTTTGCGAAAGCAGATTTCCTGCTTTTTTGACTTGTAGGCGGTGTACTATAGCTTCCACTATTATAACTGCACCATCTACTATCAATCCAAAATCAATAGCACCTAAACTCATAAGATTAGCTGATATACCTAATAAGTTCATCATAGAAACGGCAAACAGCATTGCCAGAGGAATGACCGAAGCCACAATTAATCCAGCTCTCCAATTACCAAGTAGAAGAACTAATATAAAGATGACTATTAAACCACCTTCAATTAGATTCTTTTTAACCGTACCAATTGCAGTATTCACCAGTTTATCTCTTACCAAGTAAGGTTCTATGATTACGCCTTCGGGTAATGATTTTTGAACTTGTACTACTCGTTCTTTAATTCTTTCAGTTACTTGTGCAGAATTTGCTCCTTTGAACATCATTACCTTACCACCTACTACTTCTGCACCATTTCGAACTAACGCTCCATATCGAGGAGCTTTACCATATTGCACAGTAGCTATGTCACTAATTAAAACTGGAATATTTCCTCTATCACTAACCACTATTTTTCCAATATCATCTAAAGACTTTGCTAATCCTTCAGAACGGATATAGTAGGCATTGGAATTTTTCTCAATGTATGCTCCACCAGTATTCTCATTGCTTTTTTCTAAGGCCTCTAATACATCTGAAATACTTATGCCTACAGATTTAAGAAGATTAGGATTAACGGCTACTTCATATTGTTTTAAAAATCCACCCATTGAATTGACTTCAGCTACTCCTTCGATTCCAAGCAACTGTCTTTTGACAATCCAATCTTGGATGCTTCGTAACTCAGTAGCGGAATATTTTTCTTCAAAGCCTTGATCTGGTCGAACTACATATTGATATATCTCACCCAATCCAGTAGAGAGGGGCCCCATTTCTGGCACACCTAAGCCATCAGGTATATTGCCTTGAGCCTCTTTGAGTCTTTCATTCACTAGCTGTCGAGCTAAGTATATATCGTAGTTTTCTTCAAATACTACGGTAACTACTGAAAGCCCAAAGCGAGATATAGAACGTATCTCTTCTGTTTTTTGCAGACTTTGTAGAGCAAGCTCAACAGGAGATGTAATAAACTGCTCCACTTCTTGCGTAGCAAGTGTGGGCGAAATAGTGATTATCTGTACTTGATTATTGGTTATATCAGGTACAGCATCTATGGGTAGCTGCTTGAGAGAAAATAACCCCCAAACTATGAGGGCTGCTACAAATAGCCCTATGACAAACTTATTCTTAACCGAATAAGCGATTAAATTATCGAACATTAATATTTTATTTTATAAAAAAGTTAAACCTAAACTATGAATGGAAAGGGCATAGTTGTCCCTTGGAAAGTGGTTTAACTAAGGCTTGGCGGATGCCAAACTCCTTCGCTGTAGTCAAAGGAATAGTCGAATGTGTAATGAAAAAGGTAGTCAGTAGAAATTTCTATTTTAGTCTCTAACATCGCTTTATCGGTAGGTAAAGTAACTATAGAGCCACAACAAGCACAAACACAAAAAGGAGTGCAATCATCCTGGTGTTCTGAATGATCATGGTCGTGCTCTGCTGCTGAAACCTCAATGTCTGTATGAATGGAACTTTGCGGCATACCATCTGTACACGGCACTACCGAAAGTGCTGCAATATAAATAGAAGTTATTAATGCAAATATTCTCATTACTGAGTTCAAAGATAGAACAAGTTTATTGCAACCCACTTGCAAAGTTTTTTACTTGTTACAATTCTCGCATAAACCCTTTATTACCATATTGGCTTGGTACATTTTGAAATTTTTGGGTAGCTCGATTTTAGGTATATTTTGGTTGGTCAGACAAAAAGTGTTCTGACAGTTGGAACAATGAAAATGGTAGTGTTGGTCAATGGTCTCACACTCACAACTTTCTAAGCAAAGGGCATATTTGAGTTGTTTCGTGCCATCATCGATAGTATGTACAAGTTTGTTTTTTTCAAATGTTTTTAATGTTCGATACAATGTAGATTTATCTGCAATATCAAAAGCACTTTCAATAGTTTGAAGAGAAATGGCTTTGTCTTGCTCCATAAGGTGTTGCAAAACAAGTATTCGCATTGCCGTAGGTTTAATATCTCTTTGAGCAAGTTTATAATCAAGTGCATCGTTCATACTAAGAATCAAATATAATCTTAAACTAACTTTTATTCTAACTCCTCCTTAACCGAACCGCACTTCAACATAGCCTCTCCAAAATATGGATTCAAAACCTTTTCTTCTTTACTTAACCATCTTGCTCCATTGTTTCTATCTGCCATAGGACATAACTGCACGTACAACTTATCCATTCTTGGTTTAAGACTTTTACTAACCATTATCATCTGCTCGGAGATATGAATAAAATTGTCTCGGGCCTCCGCTATATCCTTTGATGCTGTGTATTTATCTGCGAGTTTTTTTAGTGCATCAGAAT
>Ga0206130_10007618_pt1 | contig 11921 bp, 15 predicted proteins | sample Helgoland_Spring_9_FD_148637 | JGI IMG/M metagenome (GOLD analysis project Ga0206130, IMG submission 148637) | Pelagic subsurface seawater microbial communities from Kabeltonne, Helgoland, North Sea - Helgoland_Spring_Bloom_20160512_1 | ecosystem: Environmental > Aquatic > Marine > Epipelagic ...
CGAAGATGAACAAGTTGGAATAATTGGACATGAAATAGCTCATCAATTGTTTCAACATTTAAAATACCCAATAAAAGGAATTTTAAATGAAAAAATGGATGCTAACCTTGCTTGGAAATTAAAATCCAATCTAATATATCGAGGTAAGATTGCAGAGATAACCGCAGACTTAATTGGATTGGTATCCAACGATTTTAACTATCGCTCCTATTGTACTGCATTAATTAAATATACCACAGGTCTTGATGACAGTTCTAATAGCACATTTAGTATTTCTCCATTATTAGAAATTGTTCTAAAACAATATGATGACTTCGCAAAAGACCCGTATATCCATGATATGATTTCATCTCACCCTATTATGCCACTAAGGGTTAAGATAATCAACGAGGTTATCAACACCAAATTAATACGAAACTTTGGAGAAACACTTAGCCTTTCTAAAATAAAAGAATACAAAAAGGAATTTAATGACCTGGTTAATGAGCTTATATGTACCATATATCCAGAATTATTTCTAGAAGATAATGACATTACTAATGTTATTGTACTAATGTCTATCGCTGTAGTATTAGCTGATAAAGAGATTCATGAATCTGAAGATAAATACATAAAATCTTTATTGAAAAATACTAAGAAAGACTACTCAGTATTTACAGATTTAATTTTCAAAAAAGATAATGACACCTCTTTTGAGGATAAAATATCCCAGTTGATTGATGAGTCAATACTAATAACCCAAAAGAAAACATTTAATAAAACTATGATTGTTCCAATAATTAGAAAATTATTGTTGGTGGCGGCATCAGATGGTGAGGTTGTTAAGGAAGAATTAAATGTAATTTTTGATTTTGCAAAACACTTTTCAATAACCAGAAGAGAAATAGTACAAATAATTAATACACAGTACAAATAAATATTATTAAAAATGGGGACATTTTAAAATTACAGGTATATATGATAAAAGACATAATGAATAAAATAAGATCAGATGCTACAGATTTACAACTTGTAGAGGCTGTTAGAAAAAATAATAACAAATCTGCTTTTGGAATAATTTGCAATCGTTACCATGAAGACGTTATAAATCACTTAAAAGCAAAAACAAGTAATAATTTATATTTAAAAAGTTTTATTGATGATGCAGCTAGTGAAGCTTTTATTATACTCTGGGAAAGTATAATAAAGGGTAAATATGAAGAACAAGGATATGTAAAAGCATTTTTACAAAAAATAGCTTTTCGTAGGTTAATGAAAATGAGTAACCAGAATACAAAACCAATTGGTAATGGGTCTGAAATAAATGACGATGATAATTACGATGAGTTAAATGAACTATTAGATGAAGACCCAATAAACTATAAAAACATAGCTGATGAAGCTTTTAAAAGCCTAAAACAAATATGTAAAGAAATTATTTTACTCAAATATTACGAGAAAATAGATGATACTGTAATATTTGAAAAATTTCCAGAATTGATAAGTATAAGAAACGTAAGTAAAAGAAGATTAAAGTGCATGGATAAATTAAGAGAGAAATCTAATGAAATCCTAAAACAAATAAAATAAGTACCTACTTAAGAAATATATAATATTATGGATACAAAAAAATTACAATTATTAGTTGATAATGAATTGTCTGGAAAAAAAAGAGCAGATTTTATAAAAGAAATTAAAGATGACGCAAAATCAAAACAAGAGTTAGCACATTTAATGAAAATTAAAGAGATAGGCAGAAGTGAAATCAGAATGATAGTAAACACTTCTAAAAGCAAAACGAAAGCCAATCCTATCGCTAAATACTCACTAGCATCAATAAGAAGAGCAGCGTTTGGTAATAATCAAGATAGTGCTGTAGAATTAACTAATTTGCCAATTAAAGACAGTACTTTGAACGACTTTTTGAATGAAGAAGATTAGTTAAGGCAAAATCATTTCAATTACCATTAAACTTCAAACTATCTAAAAATGTTTTGAGATTATTATCAATAATCTCAAAACATTTTTTTTATGGAATATTCCAAATTATATGGGAAAACATGGTATACCATAAATTTTCACAATTATGGAAATATTAGTTTTAAATTAATTTTTTTTAGAGAGGGGACATTTTGTTTTTCTTGGCATATATAACTGAAAACAAATATTAACCAACTAATCAATAATTATGACTGAATTACAATTTATTCCGAATTTAACAAACCATGCGTTAACTCAAAGCAAAAAAAGAAAAATCTCAAAAACAGATATAAAGACCATCCTAGATCATGGGTCATTTATCCACAAACAAAATAGAAAGTTTTATTTTATTACATCTAATGATGTTCCAGAGGGAATCACATTAAATAGTAGAATAAGTTCAATTGTAGTTTTAACAAGTTTGCTGGGTGATATAATTACTTGTTATTATAACAAAAGACCAAAAAAACATATTTCTCTCAAGCAAAAAAGATTTAGCAAATACAAACAAAATAAAACTTTTCTAAAAAGGTTCAATGAAGATCAAGTAGAATTATATCAAAGGGGATTATTAAATGTTGCATAAAAAAAATTAAAGAGAAATAAGTTGTGAAAAAGATTTACAAAAACAATACCAGTAGAAAAAACATAAAGGCAAATAGATTGCATAACCGTATAACTTATTCGTAATAAAACAATTAAGTAGAAATAACTTAATCATAAAACCAAAACATCATGAATGAACTAATTACAAATGGTACAGAAATAAAGCAAAGGATAATTTCAGAGATAAATAAAGCAGAATATAGCGTTAAAATTGCTATGGCCTATTTTACTGATAGAGACATTGCCAGGGCCATAGTTGAAGCTAAAAATAATGGTGTAGATGTAGACGTCATTCTCTCATCAAACAGTCAAAATGAAACAGTAAAATCTATTCTAGAAGATGCTGGAGTGTGTATTGATGTTTTTGACACAGGAGATACCAGAGGAATAATGCATCATAAGTTCTCGTTAATAGACAATAAAATCTCTATTAACGGATCGTATAATTATTCTTTTAATGCAAGTACAAATAATGTAGAAAATGTTCAAATATCAGATGACCTATCTACTTACAACCAATTTAACTCTGAATTTGAAGGATTAAAAATTAAAATTAAAAATAACATGAATACGACAGATAATATCATCCTTAAAGATACAGTAATTAAGCCAAAACAACCTATTAATATAATTGAGAGTTTTTCTAAACAACTCAATGATCTAGTTTACTCTTCAACAAAGATAAATAACAGCGAATATAACATTAGGGGTTATGAAGATTCCAAAAAAAATAATGGAGATATTAATATTTTCAGAACAGAATACAACAACATAAAGCACGAAATTATAAAATACGCTACTGATGAAAGTCTAGGCAATATAAAAAGTAAACTTAGTGCAGATATTTCTTTGTCCTATCAAAGTACGAAAACAAATCTAGATGTTGAAAAAGAAGAAAAAATAGTATTTGAAAAAAGAAATCATGAATTAGAAAAAAAACAAATAAATGATAAAATTTTAAAAACTAAAGAAGAGAAGGTTTTATTAGAGTCTGGAAACCAAAATATAAAAGAAAAGGGCATTTTTCAGATAAATACCGAGATTGAAAAAAATATACTTGAAAAAAGAATACTTGAGCAATCTGTAATTGTAAGAAAATTTTGGTCAATTAAAGCAGTAATTTTTCTGCTGTTATTTACAATATTCATACTTTATTTATCAAATTTCTTTTCATCTGCTCTTTACAAAGTCTTTTTAGAACCTAACTTAATTCGTGATTTAGTTCAAACCGGTACAACCCCTCCACTACCATTAATAATTGACCCTAATGCAGTAATAAAAATATTCAATTCACAAGGGACTTTGTTCGGTGTAATTAGTGCTTTATTTTTTTTAGTTCCTCTTATACTATCTAATTTGAAACATTTTGGAGGTAATAATAAAACCATAAATACTCTAATGTTTTGGTTAGGAATACTGGTGTTTGATATTGTAGTTTCTATTGTCGTAGCAACTTCAATAAATGAAATTGAAATTATAATAAATGGTGGTGGTCAAACCATAGAGATTTGGGAAGTTTTTAAAATGGGAGAATTTTGGTTAATATTTATGTTTGGTATGCTTCCATTGATTGTAATGCATTACTTAATTGATTCTTTAGTTAAGATTTATAACAACTCTAAAATAGAAATTTTAAATGCAGAAAAAAGCAGAAAAATTCAAATACTAGATAAGGACATGATTATGCTTTCATCTCAAAAAGAAACACTTACAAATAAATTAAAGTTAAGCAACGACAATTTAAATGAGTGTTATGAAAGAATTTCCTTTTTAGAAACAGAGTTAAACAATAATCAAAATAAAATAGAGAAATCAAACAATGAATTGCTAAGACAAGTAAAAACTATTTTTGATGATTACAGCTCTAGAATTAAAAGTGGGATTATTTTTAGTGAAGTAATTTTTAATAGTGTAATATCTTCATACAAATCAGGGTTTATTAAATTCCTTCCAGAATTATATGCTTCAAAAGAAGTTTCTGAAAGAGTTAAAGAAATAGAACAAACCTCATCCACGTTAACACTTTAAAAAAATGAAAAATATATTATTATTATCTTCTTTACTATCTTTATTAACTTCTTGTCTTCCAGAGTCTAAGACGAAGCGCTTAACATATCAGAATATTGTTATTATTTCTGATATGTCTAGCAGGCTAGATAATAAACCACAAAAAGATACAGCTGAAATAAAAAAAATCTTAGATTATTTTGTTAATGAGTGTGTTAAACCAGGAGAAAAAATTGGTGACAAATCTGCTATTTCCTTTTCAACCTCTAAAAATATAATTTCTTTAATCGATATAGGTAAAATAAAAAACCTAGGAGAAAAACAGCAGTTTGTGAACTCAACAGGTAAATACAAAAAATCAGGGTTAGACCAAAAAATTAAAGATTTTAAACATAAAGTTGTTGAAACATATTCAAATACCAAACAACCTGGTTTGGACTTAATAAGTATTCTTATTGATAAAATTAAGAATGAGTCAATCATTAAAAACAATAACTTTTTAATCAACGGTATTGATACCACCTATATTGATTTTGAAAATCACATAAAGATTTTTACTGACGGTTATCTTGAGTATTATGGAAAAAGTGATAATGATCAATTCTATTTTGGCAATCCAGAAATCATCAAAATAAGAGATATATGCAGATCAAAAGGAATAAACATTTCAGAAGCCCTAGAACAAAACGAATCATTAAGGTTACCACCATACAAAGAAAGTAAGTTTAAAAATATCAATCTTCATATTCTCGAAACTCATCAAAGAGATAAAAACGAAGAATTACAAAAATATGATAATGGTATAGGTTTAAGAGATAACGAGATATTAGAAGCAGTATGGAGTTTATGGGCTGAAGAAAGTGGTTTTAAAAGTTTTAAATGGGAAGTATATTAAATTATGACAAAATATTTAAATATATCATTAATTCTTATAAGCTATATTGTAAACTCTCAAGATCTTAAGCCTCTTGGTGTTTATGACAATTTAATTTCTCATAACTACTACTCATTATCGTATTCTGAAGAACATAAACAGGCTGAATGGGTATACTACAAATTAAACTCATCACAATTAAACCCAACAGTAAATAGAAAGAACAACTTTAGAAAAGATCCTGAAATAACTAAAAATTCAGCAGCTTTAAACGACTATAAAGGAAGTGGCTATGACAGAGGACACCTTGCTCCTGCTGCAGATATGAAATATAATTCTAACTCTATGAGTGAGAGTTTTTATTTGAGTAATATATCTCCCCAATCAGCTAATTTCAATAGAGGGATTTGGAAAAAGATTGAAAAACAAATTAGAGATTGGAGTTATATGTACGGAGAACTAATTATTATCACTGGACCTATTCTTGAATGTGAGAATTTTGGAAAAATTGGATTAAATAATGTTACCATACCAAAATGGTATTACAAAGTAGTTATTGACCCTAACAACTATAAAAGAAACCTAGCTGTTTTGATTGAAAATACTGGTAGTTCTAATAGTGTAAAAAGTTATGTTATCACCATTGACCAATTAGAAGAGTTTAGTGGTATTGACTTCTTTTACAGATTGCCAGATTTGATTGAGGAATCATTTGAGAGCACTAAGAGTTTAAATTTATGGTATTGGAAAAATTAATAAAATATAAGACAAACAGAAATAAGCAAAAAAACATGATTACCAAAACAACAAAAAGTAGAGAATCAATAATAAAAGAATTTTCAGACTATACTTTAAATAATGAAATAGAAAATATTAGACAACTACTGGATATTAATGGTGAATTTGAAATTCAGGATGAAAATAAAAATAGTATTGAGGTAAAAAAAGATGCATTTATAGATTGGTATCAAAAAAAACTAGAAGCTACGACTGTTAGTTCTGTTGAACTTGACCAATGCATTGGCTGTAGTTTTGGAAAATCTATAGTTATACTAAACCAAGGTAAGTTCCCAAGAGAAATAAAGCATAATTCAGAAAGGTCAAAAACTGGTTTAATGCTCAACACTAATGAGGGAAAAATCAATGAAATAAAATTTTGCTTTGCATTTCTAAAAACTGAAAATAAATATCAGATTGAAATAGATAGAGCAAAAAAAAATAACAATGGCAATTAATAACTAATAAAGCTTGTTATGAATTAAATAAATATTAAAATATGTGGCTCAAAAAATTATTTGGTATTAGACCGGTTTCGACAAAACAGGTTAAAAAAGAACCGTTAAAAAATGAAGATTCTATCCAATTTGGTCCAGAGAAAACAACTAAAAACAAATGGCTTCATCCCAAAGATAACTTTGGAAAACTAAAAAGAGGTACAGACTAGATATGGAAAACACACCTTCGCAACCCTTTACTGAAAATACAAAAGTTCCCAGAGATGATAAAAATAGTGACACCCAAAGCATGTCAATAAATTATTGTCTAATTGCATTCTTTGTATTAGCCATTGGTGGCGGGCTCTCCTACTCTAATAGGAGTGAAATAAAAAAACCTTACTCAAGAGAGTACCGGCATGTAAAAAACAGAGTAGAAAATACGGCAATTTCAAATACAGGGTACACATTTGGTATTGATGTATCTCACTATCAAGGAAAAATAAATTGGGATACCGTAAAAACCTCTTCCCACCCTATTGAGTATGTATTTATAAGGGCAACGATGGGGAAAAACAAAAAAGACCATCAATTTTTACAGAATTGGAAGTCTGCAAAAAAACACAACTATGTCAGGGGAGCCTATCATTATTACCGCCCTAGTGAAAACTCTACCAAACAGTTTAATAATTTTAAATCTGTGGTTAAATTAGAAACTGGAGATTTTATACCCATACTAGATATAGAGAAGGAAAGTATTTTTGGTAGAAAAAATCTAAGAAAAGGAATTTTAAATTGGCTTAAACTCGCAGAAGAAGCATATGGGGTAAAACCTATGATCTACACAGGTTTATCTTTTTACAATCATGTTTTAAAAGGCTATGTAGACAACTACCCTATCTGGATAGCGGCCTACTCTGGAAAACACAGAGTGAAAAACACAGATTGGATATTTCATCAATTTACAGAGAAAGTTATTATTAAAGGAATTAACGAATATGTTGACGGAAATGATTTTAACGGGACATTGGAAGATTTAAAAAAAATGACTTTGAAATAAAAACTAGTATCACAGTAATCAGTAAAATGAAAGATAAACCACTAAAATATTTCCTGCCAGAAATAAGCCCATACAGCCCCATAGAGGCTACTTGCCCAACTTGCAACATAGTAACAGTATATTGTAGCCACGCGCGCATTAGAACCTCTGAAAGGGCTATTTACTTATGGGCCTACCAATGCCAATCTTGTGGTAAACTAGAAAGCTCAGAAGATGGACACCCTGAAGGGGTTCGTGTTGCTTTAGAAAGCCCCTGTGAATGTGGAGGGCAGTTTCGAAGAGATAAGAATATTTTTTGTCCTGGTTGTACCTATAGAAAAGCTGACGAAAATAAAAGGGAAGACAAACTACATGCATCTGAGCAAGAGATGCAGCATATTAAAACAAGACACGGTAATGAAGAAATGGAATAAAAATAAGGGGTTAATCATAAATCTCATGATTTTACTACTAATGGCTCCCCTACTTGTGCTTGGGCAAGATAAAAATTACCAGGGGCAGTGGAGCGCCTCTGATAAAGCCTTTGAAAACATTCTAACACTAGAAAAAATAGATGAGAAGGAAAATATCTACCAATTTTCATTTGATGGTTGGCGGAAATCCTACGATACTTTTACAAGGCAAACAATACGGTTTCCTGGAAGTATGACAGAAGATAGGTTTGTAGTTCAAATAATTGACAACTATGGATATTACAGTGATGATATATTAGTTGAAGTTGATGATTTCCCTCTATATAACAAAGGAGAAGAGCGCTGTAAGGTATTTTTTGAGTTTGGTAAAGAAACAATAAGGGTTATAACAAAAGATTGCAGCATGATTTATGCCGGGTATGGAGTATACTTTGATGGGGAGTATAAAAAAGCTAATAAATGAAAACCTTAAAAGACCTATGTATCTATGGAATAATCATTCCATTAATAGTTTGTCTATTAGCTGACGTAGCAATTACTATATCTTGTAAATATTATTGGGGAGAACATCTACTAGGATTTAAACTAAGTATGTTGCAATTAACCCTTAGCATCTCCTTGAGCGTTATTTATTATCTATTCTGTATAGTTTATAAAATAGTTAAGAGAAAAGCTGACATACGCCTTATAACAATCCTATTTGTAACAATGCCAATCCTGGTGTATCATATGAGTTCTTCATATGATTATAGGATTACTATAAGTTTTGCGTTTTTTCATTTCACGTTTTATGTTTTGTTCTTTGCTACAAGATATATTAGGAAGCAAATATTAACACATAAACAATAGCAAGCCAGAAGTTTATAGGAACTAATAAAGACAATAAATTTAAACAAACAAGAGTTAAAACAATATGAAACAATACACAAACGCTATAATTTTTGGAATTGCAATAGTTGCATCCTCAATTTTCTTAGGGAAAGCATACACAGACAGATCAAAAGCAGATGGGGAAATTCGAGTAACAGGTCTAGGAAAAACTGATTTTTCCTCAGATTTAATAGTTTGGGAAGGAGAGTTTAGCGCACAAAACAAAGATTTAAAGCAGTCATACCTAACTCTAGAGAAAAATAAAGCTGCCATAAATAAATACCTAGTAAACAAAGGAATTAAAAGCCAGCAACTTATTTACAGCGCAGTAAAGACAGATGAAAACTTCAAACGGTTATATTCCTCTGATGGAAAATTTATAGGCGAGGAATTTGTTGGATATGAACTAACTCAAACTGTCAAGATAGAGTCAAATGATGTGGATAAAATTGAAAAGGTATCTAGAGAAATTACAGAACTCCTAAACCAAGGTGTACAGTTTTACTCAGAATCACCCAGATACTATTACACAAAACTTGCAGACCTTAAAATACAAATGATTTCTAAAGCTACCCAAGATGCAAGATTAAGAGCAGAAAAAATAGCTGAATTCTCTGGAGGCATGCTAGGAAAATTAGAATCTGCCAGAATGGGGATATTTCAAATTACAGGTCAAAACTCAAAAGAAACTTATTCATGGGGAGGAACCTTCAATACAGACTCTAGAGAAAAAAGTGCATCAATAACAATGAAACTAACCTATAAGGTAGATTAACTAATTCAATCATCCTCACAAAAATGATTTGAGGGAACTCCCCTATTGTTATAAAATTTTTCATTAAAATAATTTGGCGTGAAAGATTCAAAATATATGGGATACTATGGTTTCACATATTATTTAGTAGAAACTTTTAAAAAGATACATATATTTATAAGGTGCGAAACAAGTGTTATTTAGTTTATTGAAAAATAATTATTACTAATGATACCCAAGCATTTTTATAGAATAACAACCATAATATTGTTGTTATAACACGTTATGCGTAATATTAAAATACGAAATAACGATAAACAGGGAAGCCGAAAACTGAATAGAGTAGGCACTAAATAATTAAACCAAACAAAATGGCAGAACAAAAACCAGCTCAATCAAAAACAACAATGATTTTGATTAGTTTCTTTTTAGGCGGATTGGGTATCCACCGCTTAATGATGGGTTATTCTAATTGGTGGTTAATGCTTATTACAGTCGGTGGCTGTGGTATATGGACATTAATTGACTTCATTAAAATAATCACGGGCAGTATGAAAATGGCTGACGGAAGAGACTTAGTTTAAAATCTAAGGGGAGAGAAATCTCCCTTTTAATTCTTTTTTTATGAAACAAGAAAACGAAAAATATTGTACCGAATGTGGTGCAGTGATAAATATAAAAGCTGAAATTTGCCCCAAATGCGGAGTTAGACAGACGGTGCAATCAACACCTATTAGTGCTGAAATTACCGAACAAAAAAATAAGTGGATTACTTGCCTCCTACTATGTTGGTTTTTAGGGGTATTCGGTGTCCATAGGTTTTACACAGGTCATACGGCATTAGGAGTTGTTCAACTTTTGACGCTTGGTGGCTGTGGTATTTGGACTATAATAGACTTTATTATTATTGTATCAGGCAATTTCAAGGACGCAGAAGGCAATCCAATTAAAAATGTATAATACAATTATCAAATATATTGCTAGGAATAAAATATTTGCAATTGTAGGTTTTTATTTTTTGTTCTCTGCAATATTGAAAGCTACTGCAGAAATTGATATTTGTATTCCTTGCCTATGGAAGTCAATATTTGGTGTTCAATGCCCTGGTTGTGGTTTGACGACTGCATTTATTAGTTTAATAGAGCTAGACTATAGAAAGGCATTTGAAAGCAATTGGTTAATATATATAATAACGCCATTTGGGTTTTACTATCTAACGCAAGACTATATTAAATTCAGTAGAAAATACAACGCATAACAGCACCTAAAAAAAATGGCGGGGGAAGTGCGAATATAAACAGTTGTGCATTTAATAAACATTGTGCGTATAGACAGTTTAGTGTTCCAAATCCGCCACTTCTTTTAGCCGCAAACCGTTAGCTACAATTATGAAAAATTTCTACACATTAATTTTATTTTTATTTGCCACTCAAGGCTTTTCACAGAATAGTTCTTGTCAATTTTCTGATGGAAATTACCATTATAATCTTAGGTTGGTTATAAATGAAGCGCCATCTGAGGGTTTTAATAAAGCCGATTTTATAAGTTTTTTAGAAACCAATAGTAATATTTCGACTGCAGAAGTTCAATTTCTAAATGATAATATCATAGAATTATTTAGGCAATATCATAATCCAAGTAATGAGGCTCAAGAAAGGATATTTTATGTAATATCAAATTATGATTCCTTGGATACTTATTTAAGCTCATATCCTGAATCTATATCCTTTCCAACTGCTTATTGTGATTGTCTGCTTTCAAATGGATCTTATAACTATTTTTCGGCACTAATTATGGATGATATTCCTGCGATTGATTTTGACAAAGATGATTACATTGAGCACCTAGAACTCAATAGTGATATTTCTACTGAAGATATTGATTATTTAAACTCAACTATAACTGAAGTATATCGATGGAATACCGCTTCTAATTCTGAACCTGTTCAGCGAGCTTTAGTAGTACTTTCAAGCTCCGATACTTTAACACCATTCTTAATTAACTATTCTCAAGCTATTGATTATTTTGAATTTTTATGCGATGAAGCAGAACTAGCTATCAATGAAATAACGCTGTCAAAGAGTATTAATATTATTCCAAACCCCATTATCGATAATTTTTCCATTCTAATTAGTAATAACCTAGTTATTGATGAACTGATTGT
>Ga0206130_10007619_pt1 | contig 11919 bp, 14 predicted proteins | sample Helgoland_Spring_9_FD_148637 | JGI IMG/M metagenome (GOLD analysis project Ga0206130, IMG submission 148637) | Pelagic subsurface seawater microbial communities from Kabeltonne, Helgoland, North Sea - Helgoland_Spring_Bloom_20160512_1 | ecosystem: Environmental > Aquatic > Marine > Epipelagic ...
AAACCGTTTTTAAAAGTCCCAATTGTTTGCCTACAGTTCCTACTCCATAAGATTTTTCATGAAGCAGGTAACAGGAGAAAGCATCAATATCCTGAATCTTAAAATGATCAATAAAAAGTAAAGTGTCTTTTTCTATCTCATACTCTTTTACAAGTTTTAAAAGATAGCTATAGCGTTTAATTGTGTTAAGGCGAAGTCCAATAGAACCTGTTTTTCTGTTCTTTCTATAAGGGGCATTTTTAATCTGACTTTCTATAGCACTTATTATTCTTAAATTATTGTTTAACAGATAATTAATAGATATATTCTTAATCACTAATTTAAACGATTTATTGTCCCGAATCCGCTCTAAATCTTGTGTTTTTTCTAGCTGAAAGCGAACTGTTTTAAGTTTTTCATTGATCTTTTCCGCCTCTTTATATCGGGGGCTAACCCGCTGATTTTTACCTTGCCAAAAACTGGGATTGATAAAAAGTGGAAGAGGACAGCTTAATTTTTTTCCCTTTGAAAGGTGCAAAAAGATATAGATTCGTACCTTTCTTTTTTGAGTAGACAAAAGCCCAAATTCTATTTTAATAAAATCTAACATATGTTAAATCATGTTATCGTTTTTTCTAATAAATCACTAAGGCGTATTTTTACGCGACTTAGACTATATAAGATACGTTATTCTATGTTAGAAAACAAGACAAACCCAGTATTTATAGGGGTTAGGGAAGGATTTGAATTTAAAACTGGAATAAAAAAATGAAATCCATCCTTCTAGCCGGCGGCACTGGTTCAAGATTATTCCCCGTAACTTTAGGAGTTTCAAAACAACTGCTCCCGGTTTATGACAAGCCTATGGTCTATTATCCATTGTCTGTTTTGATGTTGGCAGGAATACGAGAGATCCTTTTGATCAGCACACCAGAGGATATTAAGCAATACGAACGCTTATTGGGAGATGGTAGTCAGTGGGGGATTACGATTCTATATAAAATACAACCAGAACCAAAAGGATTGGCTGAAGCTTTTTTACTGGGAGAAGAGTTTATTGGACAAGATTCGGTATGTTTAATTTTAGGAGATAATATATTTTATGGTTTGGACTTTTCTTTACAGCTGGAAGCTGTTATAGAGCGAACCCATATGGGAGCCCAAGCTACCATTTTTGGATATTCAGTTAAAGATCCACAACGTTATGGGGTCATTGAGTTTGATGAAACTGGAAAAGCAATCTCTATCTCAGAAAAACCAGAAACTCCTAAAAGTGATCAAGCTGTAGTTGGGCTTTATTTTTATCCAAACGAAGTAGTTGCCATAGCCAAAACGATTCAGCCTTCTGCTAGGGGAGAGTTGGAAATATCATCTGTTAACCAACATTTTCTTAAAGAAGGAAAGCTCCAAGTGGAGACCCTGGATCGCGGTTTTGCTTGGTTAGATACGGGAACACATGAATCACTATTGGAAGCAGGTCAATTCATAGAGACTATCGAAAAACGCCAAGGATTAAAGATAGGCTGTCTGGAAGAAGTTGCTTATGAGAAAGGCTATATCACCAAAGTCCAATTGCTAGAAAATGCTCAAAGCCTTCAAGGTTCCTCATATGGGGATTACCTTATTGCCCGATACGGATAATGCAGTCCAAAACCCTCTAAACTTTAAGGGGATTCTTTTCCACAAAAAATTTAGCTATTTTTACCGTATTCATTCTCTAGTTAATTAGAGTAAATTGAACTTAAACAATGACCGCAATTCCTACTCTTTTTAAAGAAGTATGGCTTTTAAAGCCTATTCAACATACAGACCTTAGAGGGAGTTTTATGGAAAGTTTTAATCAAAACAATTTTGAGGATGCTACTGGCAAGCAAATTCAGTTTTGTCAAGATAACCAAACCTTTTCTAAAAAAGGAGTTTTAAGAGGATTACACTATCAATTACCACCATTCAGTCAGTCAAAACTAGTTGGCGTTCTTCAAGGCAAGGTCTTGGATGTTGTGGTAGATATTAGGAAAGGATCACCCACCTTTGGTCAACATTTTACCCAGGAGCTTAGTGCAGAAAATCAACTGCAATTATTTGTTCCAAGAGGATTTGCCCATGGATTTATTACTTTGAGTGAGACGTCTACCTTTATGTATAAGGTAGATCAATATTATAATTTTAAGAGCGAAGGGAGTATTGCTCCAGATGATCCTGCTTTAGGAATAGATTGGCAAATACCCAAACCAGAATGGATTCAATCTGAGAAAGATAAAAAGCATCCTACCCTTAATGAGGCTAACCTTTTTGATTTTTACATTGACCTTTATGAATAGTTATCTTGTAACAGGAGCAGTGGGTCAACTGGGGCAATGTTTTCAGACGGTTGCTAAAGAATTTCCTGAGATTAATTTATTTTTCACTTCAAGAAATGAACTAGACATTACGCGATCGGAAACCCTTGAAAATTTATTTAGTAAAAATCCTTTTGATGGCATTATCAATTGCGCTGCATACACTGTTGTGGATCAGGCGGAGAAAGAGGAAGAAAGTGCCTTTAAAATCAACAGTGAGGCACTTCAAAATCTAATTGCCTTTGCAGAGGAGAAAAAACTTTCGATCATCCATTTTTCTACAGATTACGTTTTTGATGGAAATTCTTCTGAACCCTATCAAGAGGAGGCAGAAACCAATCCGCTTGGGGTTTATGGAGCGTCAAAATTACAAGGGGAAATTCGCCTTTTAAAAACTAGCTGTAAGAACGTGTCCATCATCAGAACCTCCTGGCTATTTAGTCCTTTTGGGAAGAACTTTGTGAAAACAATAGCCCATTTGGCAAAAGAAAAAAAAGAATTAAAGGTGGTTGAAGATCAACGTGGAAGACCTACCTATGGAATCGATTTGGTACGAGCCGTCCTTTCACTGATTTCTAATAAAACAATTTATAGGTTTCCAATTTTACATTATGCCAATAAGGGGATATGTAGTTGGAAAGAGTTTGCGGAAGCTATTGTAAATACATCAGGAAGTGAAACAAAAGTGCTCGGTGTTTCTTCTTCCGATTATCCCACTTTAGCAAAACGTCCAAAATACAGTATCTTGGATACAGAACGTATAGAAAGAGAATTAAAAATTGAAATTCCACTCTGGAACGAAAGTTTAAAAAAATGCTTACAAATTTTAAAAAGTAATGAAAGCCTTTAAAACAATTTTAATTACAGGAGGTGCAGGATTTATTGGCTCTCATGTGATACGAAGAATGCTCACTAAGTACCCTAAAGTTGAGATAGTAAATTTGGATGAGCTTACTTATGCAGGAAACTTGGATAATATAGCAGATGTAGCAACTGCCCCCAACTATACTTTTGTAAAAGGAGACATAACAGATGTCGCCTTTATAAAGAGTTTATTTGACGACTATCAATTTGATGCGGTGGTACATTTAGCAGCCGAATCTCATGTTGACAATTCCATAAAAAACCCGTTAGGATTTGCACAAACTAATGTAATGGGAACTTTGAATTTATTGGAAGCAGCAAGAAATCATTGGAAAGATGATTTTTCTGATAAATGCTTTTATCATATTTCCACTGATGAAGTTTTTGGAAGTTTAGGAAAAGAGGGAGCTTTTACGGAAGAGACTGCTTATGATCCTCGATCCCCTTATTCCGCTTCCAAAGCAGCATCCGATCATTTTGTTCGTGCCTACTTTCACACTTACGATTTGCCTGTTGTCCTTTCCAATTGTTCCAACAATTATGGACCTGCACAGTACCCAGAAAAACTCATACCATTATTTATCAAAAATATTATGAAAAACAAACCTTTACCTGTTTATGGGAAAGGTGAAAACATCCGAGATTGGTTGTATGTTGAAGACCATGCGATAGCGATTGACCTTATTTTACATCAGGGAAAAATTGGAGAAACCTACGCCATTGGGGGAAACAATGAAATTAGGAATATCGACATGGTGTACACTTTAATTGAGGTAACAGATCGCTTATTAGGACGCCCTCAGGGTACGTCACTAAAATTAATTTCTCATGTAACCGACCGTTTAGGACATGATTTTCGTTACGCGATTGATGCTTCCAAAATCAAACGAGAATTAGGTTGGACTCCTGTAACAGCATTTGAGCAAGCTATTGAAAAAACAGTAAAGTCTTTTTTGTAAATAATTTTTATCTTTAGATAAAATAAAACCCAAATTATGAAAACAACCTCTATACATTTAGGAATACTATTGTTAAGACTTGGAATTGGTGTTGGGATGTTAACCCATGGCTATGGAAAATTCATGAAAGTTTTAGCGGGAGATTTTAGTTTTGGAGACCCAATTGGTCTTGGCCCTACATTCTCTTTAATTCTCTGTACTCTTGCAGAATTTGTTGCTCCTTTGTTTTTGATTATTGGATGGAAAACCCGTTGGTTTGCCCTTTTAGCTGCCATCAATATGCTTGTTGCTTTTATCATTGCACATGATGGAGATCCCTTTGCTAAAAAAGAAAAGGCATTTCTTTATCTAATCGCATTTATCTTCTTTTATTTTTCAGGTGCTGGAAAGTACTCATTAGATAAACACTAAGCGATCTAAGAGCATTGTTTTTTATTAAAATTAATCCTATATTTGCCGTCCATTAAAATAAACAAAAATGTACGCAATTGTAGAAATAGCAGGGCAGCAATTTAAAGTTGCAAAAGACCAGAAGCTTTTCGTACACCGTTTAGCAGATAAAGAAGGAGTGAAAGTTTCTTTTGACAAAGTATACTTGCTAGATGATGGAAAAAAAGTAACTCTTGGCGCCCCGGCTATCACTGGAGCTTCTGTAGAAGCAAAAGTGATCAGTCACCTGAAGGGTGACAAAGTGATCGTTTTTAAGAAAAAACGACGTAAAGGATACCGTGTTAAAAACGGTCACCGTCAAGCTCTTACAGAATTGGTGATTGAAAACATTCAAGCTTCTGGAGCTAAAGCGAAGAAAGAAACAGCAGCAAAACCTGCAGCAGCTAAAGCAAAACCCGCTAAACCCGCTGCAAAGAAAGCAGCACCAAAAGTAGAAGCAACAGATTACAGCAAAATGACTGTAGCCCAATTAAAAGCAGAAGCTAAGAAAAAAGGTGTTGAAGGTATTTCTGCGATGAAAAAAGCAGATTTAATCGCAGCTTTATCTAAATAAATAAATCCAAAACCATTGTATCATGGCACATAAAAAAGGAGTAGGTAGTTCGAAAAACGGTAGAGAGTCACACTCGAAACGTTTAGGAGTTAAAATTTTTGGTGGTCAAGCAGCACGTGCAGGTAATATCATTATCCGTCAACGTGGGACTGCTCACAACCCAGGTGAAAATGTTTACCTTGGAAAAGACCACACCCTTCACGCTCAAGTGGACGGATTGGTTAAGTTCACCAAAAAGAAAGACAATAAATCATACGTTTCTATTGAGCCTTTCCAGGCATAGTTAGCACCGATTTTATAATTTATTAAAGCCTACAGTGGAAACTGTAGGCTTTTTTTATGGAAAAGTCTGAGAGTATTTATGGTTCTGATAAAGTAAAACCAACAAAACTTAATAGAATAAAAAAAGCCGGATAAAATCCGGCTCAGAGTTTTTAAAGAAATGAGTTCTAGTACCTGTAGTATTCTGGCTTGAATGGACCTTTCACAGTAACACCAATGTACTCAGCTTGCTCTTCAGAGAGAGATTCTAATTCAACCCCTAAATGATCTAAATGTAGTGCAGCAACCTTCTCATCTAAATGTTTTGGGAGCATATATACATTATTTTCATATTTATCTGAGTGTAACCATAATTCAAGTTGTGCTAGCGTTTGATTGGTAAAAGAATTACTCATTACAAAACTTGGATGTCCCGTGGCACAACCTAAGTTAACCAATCTTCCCTCGGCTAAAACAATAATCTGTTTGTTATCCTCTAATGTGTATAAATCTACTTGAGGTTTAATTTCAGATTTTGATCCACCATAGTTATCATTTAACCAGGCCATATCAATTTCATTATCAAAGTGACCTATATTACTAACGATGGCTTTGTCTTTCAACGCAAGGAAAGATTCTTTTTTGAGGATATCTTTATTTCCTGTAGCAGTACAAACAATATCAGCAGTACTAATTACATTAGATAATTTTTTTACTTCAAATCCATCCATAGCCGCTTGTAATGCACAAATAGGATCAATTTCAGTTACGGTTACAATGGCGCCTGCTCCTTTGAATGAAGCAGCCGTTCCTTTTCCAACATCACCATAGCCACATACCACAACACGTTTTCCAGCAAGCATCACATCCGTAGCGCGACGTATAGCATCAACAGCACTTTCTTTACATCCGTATTTGTTGTCAAATTTAGACTTGGTTACAGAATCGTTTACATTAATGGCAGGCATTGGTAGTGTTCCATTTTTGACGCGCTCATACAAACGATGAACCCCTGTAGTGGTTTCTTCAGAAAGCCCTTTAATACCTTCAACCATTTCTGGGAAACGGTCTAATACCATATTGGTTAAATCACCTCCATCGTCTAAAATCATATTTAGAGGTTCTTTATTTTCTCCGAAATAGAGTGTTTGTTCGATACACCAATCAAACTCTTCTTCGTTCATTCCTTTCCACGCATAGACTGGAATTCCAGCGGCAGCAATCGCTGCTGCTGCATGATCTTGTGTTGAAAAAATATTACAAGAGCTCCATGTAACGTCTGCACCTAAGGCAACAAGAGTTTCAATCAGGACAGCAGTCTGAATAGTCATGTGCAAACAGCCTGCAATACGAGCCCCTTTGAGGGGTTGTGAAGGACCGTACTCTTCTCTTAAAGCCATTAGACCTGGCATTTCTTTTTCGGCTAATAAAATTTCTTTTCGCCCCCATTCTGCTAGGGTTATGTCTTTTACTTTATAAGACAATGTAGATGTTGTATTCGGTTCCATAATTGTACCTTTGTTATTTTGAACGCAAAAGTACAACCTTTCTAAGTGAAATCAAATGCCTATAAGCCATAGAGAGACTATTGGGAACCTTTTAGATTTAAGGGTTTGGGAAATCACGGAGACAGAAGCTGAGTTAAGAAAGGGCTTAGATCTCTCCTCGGCAGCACTTGAACGACTTTCTCATCGAAAAAGTAAGGTCCATCGGAAGGGATATTTAGCAATACGTCAACTTTTGAAAATTCTTGAAATTGAACCTCAAACCCACCAATATGACCCCCAAGGTGCTCCCTTTTTAACGGATGGAAGATATCTCTCAATATCTCACACTAAAAATATCGCAGCAGTTGTTTTATCTTCAAAACCAGTTGGAATTGATTTAGAGCATTATCAAGAAAAGATTAAGAATATAGCGCCAAGGTTTTTACATAAAGAGGAAGCAAAAGATAGTATACAGCAAACGGACATTCAATACCTCACACAAATTTGGACAGCAAAGGAGGCTCTTTATAAAGCCTATAAAAAAGCGGGGGTACATTTTAACACTCAGTTATTAATCGCACCTTTAGATTCTTTAGCTAATAAGGGATCAGGTTCTATTTTTCACGATGAGAAAAAGTGGGAATATGAACTAGATTTCCGTTATTATAACAATTATTGTTTAACCATAGCAACACCAAAAAACTAGAAGCATGAAACTCTCAGCAGAACTTACTTTAACTCCATTGAAAGATGATTTTATTCCTACAATTAAAAGCTTTATAAAATCTATTCGTGAATCTAAATTTACGGTTTTAGAAAACCCATTAAGCACCCAGATATATGGCGACTTTGATGATTTAATGACTTTTTTAATTCCTGAGATTAAAGCGATTTTTGAAAAAGAAGATGCCGTTATTTTACAAATTAAACTAGTTAAAGGAGACCGTAGCCAGTATGAACCCGATTTTTGAATTTTTAGTTGCTCCTTATGAGAGCTATTCTATTACACATATCATTCTGGAGAGTGTTGGTGTTATTTTGGGACTAGCAAGTGTTTGGTTTGCAAAACAAGAGAATATTTTGGTGTATCCAACAGGCTTGATTTCTACTGGAATCTTTGTTTATTTATTACTACAAGCTGGTTTGATTGGAGATTTCATGATAAATGCTTACTACTTTATCATGAGTATATATGGATGGTATTTTTGGACTCGAAAGAAGGAAGGGAAAATAGAACATCCTATAGCAAGAATGAATAAAAAAGAACAACGAGGGTGGTTTATTCTCTTTATGATCATACTACTGTTGGTTGGAGGAATTTATGTTCTATTTGACAAATGGAAAGATTGGACAGCACCGATTGATACTTTTACCACTGCACTCTTTTTTGTAGGAATGTGGCTTATGGCTAGAAAAAAAGTAGAGCATTGGCTTTTTTGGATAGTTGGTGACCTTATTTCTGTTCCCCTTTATTTATACAAAGAATTTGGCCTAACAAGTATTCAGTATCTTATCTTTACAATTATTGCAATTTTTGGTTATGTCCAATGGAGAAAAATCTTAAACAGCAGCAATCAGATTGCTTAAGGATAGTTTTGTTTGGCCCTGAATCAACAGGAAAAACAACACTTGCAAAGGCTTTGGCTAAGTATTATGATAGCAGTTATGTGCCTGAATTTGCTAGAGATTATTTGCAAAAAAAAAGGGATACAACTCAAGAAGTATGTACTCTAGAAGATCTATTAGTCATCGCTAAAGGACAGGTGGACAGTGAAAATAAAGCGCTGTCAGAAGCACAACGGTTTCTTTTTTGTGATACAAATGTTTTAGTGACTCAAGTTTGGTCAGAAACACATTTTGATGGATATTGTGATCCACAACTGAAAACTTGGGGGAGTGAATTGAAATATGATTATTATTTTTTAACACATATTGATGTTCCTTGGGAAGCAGATGACCTTAGAGATCGACCAGAACAACGAACTTCTATGCTTACTCATTTCGAAAATATTTTAAAAGAAAAGCAAGTGCCTTACACTCACCTAAAAGGAACACATGAACAAAGAATGGAAGATGCCATTGGAATACTTGAATCTATGAATACCCAGAGAATAAAATGATAACTACAGAAGATCAAAAAAAACTACAAGTTGAAGGCCGATCGGTTGAGTTAATTCAACGCCAATGGAATTATTTACAAAGAGGAACTCCATTACTTTCAGGAATTTTTCCGGCAACACTAGAGAATGAAGGCATTACTAAACTCAGCACTAAAGAGGAAGAAGAATCGCTTACTTTTTTTAATAATCAAAACGGAACCAAAAATTGGATAAAGTTTATCCCAGCTTCTGGAGCTGCTAGTCGTATGTTTGATCCTTTTTATCAGTACTGGAATGCAAAAAAGGACCCAGATTTTAATTTTGAATCGTATTTGGAGTCTACAAAAGGAATGGCTTTAGAAAAGTTGTATAATCAATTAAAAAAACTACCTTTTTTTGCTAAGGTTCAAGCTCAAATCTCATTGGAGGAATTTAAAGATGTAAGTACTCCCGAAGGTTTTTTTAATGCTTTTGTGGAGGTACTATTATTTGATGAACAGCTTCAACTCCCTCAGCTTCCTAAAGCGTTAATTCCTTTCTTTAATGACGAAACTGAACAAGAGTTAACTTCATTTCATGCGCAATTGGAGGAGGCTATAGCCGTAATTGATTCTAAAGGTCCTGTTCATTTACATTTTACTATTTCAAAAGAACACAGAGATCTATTTAAAATCGCTGAAGAGCAATTTAGAACTTCGTTGCCTAAAGAAGTGAATGAATTTTTGACGGTTGAATATTCGTTTCAAAATCGATTAACAAACACTCCATATATTGATGAGAATAATGATTGGGGCAGAAATATTGAAGGCGCTATCGATTTTAGAAAAGGAGGGCATGGAGCACTTTTAGAAAACTTAAATTTACTAGAGGCAGATTGTGTTTGGGTAAAAAACATAGACAACGTTTTAGTAGGTGAGAACAATGATTCTAGTAAGCGATGGCAAAAGATTTTAGCTGGGAAACTACTAACAATTCAAGAAGAGGCTTTTAAGCATCTACATGCTTTAGTTTCACTAAAAGAGGAGTCAAAATTAGACGAAGTTGTGAATTTTATTCGGGAGCATTTTGATTCAGAATATACCATTAAAGCAGAAACTAAGCTTAAGTATCAAGCGCTTTATGATTATCTGAATCGCCCATTAAGAATCTGTGGGATGATTCCAAATAAAGGAGCTAAGGGGGGAGGACCATTTTGGAAAACAGAACCAAGAGGGAAAAGTTTACAAATTATTGAAGGAGTAGAATTAGATATCACAACTCCTGAACATGTTAATGCAATAGAAGGAAGTACACATTTTAATCCTGTGATTATGGTTTGTGGTATTACTGATTTTAAGGGAGAGAAATTTTCACTTTATGATTTTAGAGACGAACTACGCTTTATGGTGAGTAGTAAAACATTAGAGAATAACAAAATCAAAATCCTTGAATGGCCTGGACTCTGGAATGGAGGAATGGCGCAGTGGAATACCTTGTTTATAGAACTCCCTTCAGACACTTTTCATCCTGTAAAAACAGTAGCAGATTTAATTCGATAATCAAGAACTTTTTATATATATTTGCCACCAATCTCAAAGGGGTGCCGTAAGGCTGAGATCACACCCATTGAACCTGGGCAGGTAATGCTGCCAAGGGAAGATAATTTTTATTAATTTTTTTAACCAAGAATAATCACCCCTTTTATTTGAATAAATATTATTCGAATGAAAACACTACGATTAAGCTTTTTACTTTTGGCAAGTTCTATTGGACTTCAAGCCCAGAATCTATCACAAGTCAATTTTAAAGATCAAGATTCACTTTCTACTATTACACTGGAAGAAGTGAAATTGACAGGAATTAAAGCAAAAGATAATACTCCAGTCACCTTTACAAATGTTTCAAAAAAGGATATTGCCTCTAGAAATTTAGGACAAGACATTCCGATTTTATTAAATTATTTACCTGCAGTAGTAACCACAAGTGATGCGGGGGCGGGAATTGGATATACAGGGATTCGTGTTCGTGGAAGTGATGCAACACGTGTAAATGTGACTTTAAACGGAATTCCTTACAATGATGCTGAATCCCAAGGGACCTTTTGGGTGAACTTACCCGATTTTGCCTCTTCTGTCGAACAAATTCAGTTACAACGAGGTGTAGGAACTTCAACCAATGGATCTGCTGCTTTTGGAGCCAGTTTAAATTTAGAAACATCGGGCATACAACAAAATGCATTCTCTTCCCTTTCAAGTAGCTTAGGAAGTTTCAATACGTTCAAAAACACGTTTCAGTTTTCTACGGGAATGTTAAATGATCATTTTTCTTTTTCGGGTAGATTATCAAAAATCAATTCTGATGGATATATAGATCGGGCTGCATCCAATCTAGATGCTTATTTTTTTCAAGCCGCTTTTCAAGATGAAAACACCTTGATCAAAGCACTTATTTTTGGAGGGCATGAGATTACTTATCAATCTTGGTATGGAGTTGATGCAGAAACTTTAGTTTCCAATCGCACCTATAATCCAGCAGGCGAAATTTATGACAACAATGGGAATTTAACGAGTTATTATGACAATCAGGTAGACGATTATACCCAAGATCACTATCAATTTCATTGGGATGAAAAAATAAATGCTTTTTGGAGTTCTTCGGTGGGATTAAATTATACTTACGGTCGTGGATTTTATGAAGAGTATAATGATGTCTGGTATAACGAAAACATAAGTTTTGGTGGAGACACTTCATTCGATTATCTCCAAATTCAGCCATTTACTGTAGGGGAAACCACGGTAGAAAGCACCGAAAACATTAGCCAAAAATGGTTGGACAATGATTACTATGTACTAACCCTAGGATTAAACTATCAAACGGCTCAGACTACAATTAATTTTGGGGGGCTTTATAGCCGTTATATAGGAGATCATTTTGGAAACTTACTTTGGG
>Ga0206130_10007620_pt1 | contig 11919 bp, 11 predicted proteins | sample Helgoland_Spring_9_FD_148637 | JGI IMG/M metagenome (GOLD analysis project Ga0206130, IMG submission 148637) | Pelagic subsurface seawater microbial communities from Kabeltonne, Helgoland, North Sea - Helgoland_Spring_Bloom_20160512_1 | ecosystem: Environmental > Aquatic > Marine > Epipelagic ...
ATTGTTGTTCGAGTGTCGATGAATCTCTACTCCACGCTGTAGATTCGGGCTGTGATGGGGTGCATCCTATCCAACTCATGAACCACACTAGATTTTGGAACATCATGGTTGTACCGTCGAGTCGTTAGTGTTTGTCCGTTGTTTGTCTGCGTGCTGAACATCATTTGTCTGTGGTGCGGACAATTGCAGGTGAGGGCGTCCGATAACTTGACGACATTTTTCACGAGCAGCAGTGGATTTGACTTTCTCACAAAAGACCGGTGCTTGTTGAGGATTCCGAACCGCCAACGTCAACAACAATAAGTCATTATCGGCCACCGTTCCTTGTTTTAACTGGGCGTTCAGCGCAACAGGAGACTGAGCCAACTGCTTCAATGTTTGTTCATCCCATTTTTGTTCAGAGATCCCACATCCATTTCCCATCATTATCATTATCATTGTTCCAATGAATATCCCGATACAGAGTGAGACACTTCTCTGGTGCGATATTGATGCTTTCAAAATCATGATGGGCTTATTGTGCAGAAAAATCTTTGAAGGGCGACCATGGTGGGGTTTGTCCGCCAATGATCTCTTTAAAATGAGCGCGTCCAACTGCGGCGTCTCCAGCATCTACACAATGTTCATATGCGGTTGCTTCAATATGCTGACGTGATTCGCTGTTTTGACCACGAGTTGCCAACAATCCCTTTTTGAATGCGGACAATGCAGAAGGAGAACGGCGATTGGCCAATTGGCACAATGTAAGCAAGCGTTCGTACCCTTCACCGTAGGTTTCTGTTTCTTCTTGAACCAGTCCAATGCGTAGGGCCTCGGCACTCCCAATTTGCTCTCCAGTCATCCCCAAACGCATTGCGTGAGCAACGCCTATTTCCATCCACAATTCAGAAGTCCCTCCAGCTCCTGGAAGAATACCGAGACTTGTTTCTGGCAGACCAAAGCGAGCCGTCTTGGTTGCGATTCGATAATCACAGCACAATAAAAATTCTGTTCCCCATCCAAGAGCAACGCCATGTGCCAATCCGCAAAAGAAGACAGGTGCCTGACGTAAAGCCGTCAATACGGATCGTTGCCACCGAACGTGGGTTTTAACGTCTTCATTGGACCAACCTGTACGTTCTGTTACATCGGCACCGGCTATGAATATGGGTTTGCCTGAACGAGAGAGTCGTTCACTTGTAGCGATCACTGAACGAATCTGTCCTTGATGCAATGCTGCTGTTACAGACTCCCATGCTCGGAGTGTATTCGAGCCCATCTCATTCGCTTTTCCATGATCAAAATTGAGGACCAAGGTTTGGCCATTTTCTATAAGTGTGGGGTTTAAGATGGCAAAGTTTTGCGTTGAGATATCCATTGTGTTCTCCCAAGAGTTTTGATGATGCACACTCTTTATCCGATTCCCATCTATATGACATGGGTTGGATATCCATTTGAATTTCACTCAATCAGATCAGCACGACCATTAATATTTGGTTAGAACACTCTAGTAAAGTGGTTTTGTAGTGTAAAAAGCCTATTAGAAAACCATCGAGATGTTTGCACAAAGGAAAATGAACATGATGGATAGAGCAGCAGTTTTAGAAGCATTGCAGTCTGAGTTTGATGTGTTGGTTGTAGGCGGGGGGATCACTGGAGTCGGTGCTGCTAGAGATGCTGCATATCGTGGACTCAAGGTTGCACTGATTGAAATGCATGACCTGGCTTATGGAACATCGTCTCGTTCGTCGAAGTTGGTGCATGGTGGATTGCGGTATTTGGAGAACTTTGAGTTTGGCCTCGTATTTGAGGCTGTTTCCGAACGGCAAACCCTAATGGATATCGCACCACATTTGGTTCATCCTCTTGGATTTATCTTTCCAATACGAAAAGATTCTCGTCGTTCTGCATTTACAATTAATCTTGGAATGTGGGTGTACGATGCACTCGCATTGTTTCGGTCTCCGAAAATACACAAAAATCTCAATCCCAAGCAAGTGAAAGTTGAAGAACCAGCTTTGGATGCTGACAATCTCAAAGGGGCTCCATTGTACTATGATTGCTCTACTGACGATGCTAGATTGACCATAGAAACAGCCTTGGATGCAGTACATCATGGCGCAACGGTTGCCACGTATATGAAGGCGGTGGGATTTCTCAAAGATGAAAGTGGTAAATTAAGTGGGGTTACAGCAGAAGATAGGGTTTCAGGAGAGCAAGTGGAAATCCGTGCAAAGTCTATTATCAATTGCACTGGGCCTTGGTCAGACGATACGCGCTCTTTGGGAAAGGAAAAGAAGGCACAGCGCCTTCGACCGACAAAAGGTGTACACATTGTGGTGGATGCCAAGAAACTCAAGATCAACAATGCAGTGGTGTGTTTTCATCCGGAAGATGGCAGAGTGTTGTTTGCGATACCCTGGGGTGAACGAACATACATTGGGACAACCGATACAGATTACACGGAATCACTTGAAGATTTGGCCGCGACCAAAGACGATGTGGTGTATTTGTTGAAAGCTGCAAATGCCTATTTTCCGAAGAATCCGCTGGTCGAAGACGATGTGATTTCTACTTGGGCCGGTGTGCGTCCTTTGGTCTCAGATGAATCTGAGGGTGATGGTGATCAGTCTGAGTCTTCGGTTTCTCGTGAACATTCGATTCGCGTAGATGCCAATGGCTTGGTTACAATCGCAGGTGGGAAGTTGACCACATATCGTCGTATGGCGAAGGAAGTGGTTGAGCACTCTGTTGCCCAAATGCGTAAATCTGGTATTTCGCTCGACTTGAATGGCGGAAAGGATACAGGAATAGAGCCCTTGATCGGTGCTGTTGGATGGCCGGCAGAAGCAAAAGATGCAGACGACATGGTACACAAACTCATGACCGATGCCCAGCAAAAGATGACTTTGCCAACGGCTCAGTTGTTGCTGAAAACCTATGGCATGCGGGCTTTTGACATCGCGAAGCTGTGTGCTGAGGATCCAGAATTGGCAAAACCATTGCTTCCGGAATCTGATCGTGCAGAAATCTTTGCCCAAGTGCAGTTTTCTGTTGATCAGGAAATGGCGATGGCTCTTGAAGATGTCATGATCCGTCGTACACAACTATTCTTTAAAGATCTCAATCAAGGCTTAGACTGTGTCGACGAGGTGGCTGAACGTATGGGAGTCATGTTGAATTGGGATGAGGCAGAAAAAGCCAGTCAAATCGATCGTTATCTGGTGGAAGTACAACGGAGCCGTCGATGGCGAGACGCTTAGAAAGACTGCGCAAGTTACTTAGGCGCAGTGCAGACGTTCAAGAAGGAGCGGCGTGTACACGTGCGTTGGTTGGTTTGATGGGGGACAACAGCATCGATAATTGGATGCAGACGGTTCAATTGACACAAGGAATGTTGACGGCTCGATTGTGGGAGTCTCAAATTAATGTTCCAATGCCCAGATCTCTGTCCAAGCAGTTGGATCCAAACGATGCATCTTTCTCCCCACCCTCATCCGTTCTGTTGTCTTTATTTGCAAGAGAATATACGGTTTTGAGCGATGGTGGTGCCAAAGACTTGTCCACTGCACAAGTCGATCCATGGGGATGGTTTTCTCCGCTGCAAGGTCCTTCTATTACAGTGTGGTGTGCAGACGATGAACGATGGTACTGTGCTGGCAAATTACCCTTAGAATCAGGGGCGCCCTCCATCACTCAACGGTTGACTGAAGATGGTCATGGTGTTGAAACCATCATGCAGGCTGGTAAACTACAGTTAGAACTGTTGCATTTCCCATCTTCATTGGGAAGGGATGCCAAAGGTCGCTTGCCATGGACCATTGTGTATCGAGTACGGGCTTTGGAAGAGTGTACGGCTCAACTTGCATTGGTGATTCGTCCGATGGAACTTGACGGTGCACACCCGATTTTTCGTTTGGAAAGAGGAATCGATGGGTTGTGGCAAGCAGATGGCCAACCGTTTGTGGTCAGTCAGCCTTCAGGACGACGTGTGTTGACTTCGAAATACGGCACACCTGATATTTGGAAGCAATGTCAATCGCAGTCGGGAAACCCGATTGGATCTTCTTATCAAGTTGATCAATCTTGTACCGTTGGACAATGTTCTGGTATAGAGATCCACAGTCGAACGCTTCAAAAAGGAGAAGTGTTGTCAGCAATGGCGGTTGTGCATCCTTCACAATCGGTGTCTTCTTTGCGTAGAAGCAGTCCCGAAAGTTTGTGGAAAGGGGCTGTAGAAGGTCGGCGTGCTTTGTTGTCAATGGGTTCTCAGATTGAATTGACGCAACATCAAGCACTCTTTGAACGTGTACAGCATCGGTTGTTGAGTGAAGTTGGGGATATGGATTACGAAGGCTGCTTGTCAGCACTTGCATTGGCGCGCTTGGGTTTTGTGCAGGTCGCAGGGCAACGATTGGGTCGATGGTTGAACAACATCAGTGTTGAAAGTGTCTCGGACTCTGAGTCGGGCGCCATTTTGCTTTGGGCAGCGTGTGAATATGGCATGTGGACACGAGAACGTTCTTGGTTGGTGAAGCATCTCTCGAAAATGACCATGGTATTGGATGTATTGGCAACCAAAAAGTGCGCGCCAGGAGGGAAGCGTCTGTTTGGTGAAGATGGTTCAAGTCGATGGAGTGAGATTTGGAGAGTGGCGGCTTTACTCAATGCTTCTAGAGCTTTACGAGGTATGGATGCACCACATCAGCGTTGGGCTTTGGTTGGTGCCACTGCCCAAGAACGATTGTTGGATGTTTTGGGTCCAGCACCATGGTCTCCAACAATACACAGATCGGCAGACGGTTCATCGGCTGCTCTGTTGGCTGCGGGTTGGTTGAGAGTCGTTCGATTGAATGAGCCCGCCCTCAATCAAACAATAGAGTTTTTATCAAATGTGCTTCACCACAATGGTGGTGTATTGTCCATGGGAGGAGCACACATAGCGAAAACAGGTATGTGGTTGGCTCTTCGAAGACAGCAAGATGCGAGTATTGATGGGGTTTCAATATTGGCAGGGTTTGCATCGAGTACAGGTGCTCTACCTTCGATACAGCATCAAAACAAAGGGGCTCTGGGAGATGGAGATTCATTGCTTTCAGCGGCGCTCTTTGCTTTTATGGTGCTTGATGATGTTGTCATGACCAAAGAAGGATTAAAGTTGGGAGGGCTAATTCGTCGAGCGCATGAATTGCCCACACCACTTGGAAAGGTAGATGTACTGGATGGTAAAATCCAACAGTACGGTCGTTTAAGGCGATAGACATGGATGTAGACAACCATAAAACGAGGAGGACACTCCTTTATACTTTGATGGTTTGTGTATTTGTTTACTGGATCTGGTGGGGCAGTCGCCCCGTGTCGTTCTATCCTACTGGTGTAGATTGGACTCAATACATCATGGGAGCAGAGTATCTTTGGCGGTGGACTCCTGAACTGAGCTATCCTGAGTGGCGTCATCCTTTGTATTCGTATTTATTGGGTTTGTGTGCTGTAGATTCGTATGCTCAATCTGCTCGATTGCTAAACGTTGTAGGCTGCTTGCTTGGACTGCTGAGTTTTGCATGGGTGGGTTGGCGTTCTCAAAGACCTTGGTTGGGGTTGTTGGGGATGTCTATTTGGATGTGGCATCCTTTGACACAAGATGCCAAAGATTGGATCAATCCATATTTTCTCTGGGGTGGCGTGATTGGATCAATCTGCGCTTCTGGGTGGACGATGTTTCAAGAAGCGTTCCGGATTCGGTTTGTTGTGTTGACCATTGTATTGGGTGGTGTTGGCTTGTGGTTGGATGGCCGAACGATTTGGGTTCTGAGTGTGATGTTGTTCAGCGTTGCATGGAATAAAGAATGGAAGGTGTTGGGTACCATGGTAGTGTCTTGGTTGGGCTTGGTCTACCTAGAAACGATGGCGATTCAACACTACGATATTAATGTGTACGGCTTGTGGACTCAGTTGGAAATGCAACGAGGATATTTGTTTAGAGAGAACATGGCAGTGCAATTGTTTCCGTCTATCGACAAGGCAACCGATATTGCTGCAGTGTGTATGGATACGGCCTCCACACTGTGGCCAATCGATTGGTCGTGCGGTGTTCAAATGGCGTTGGGAAATGTTAGAGCATGGTTGGAATGGGGGCAGTTGCCTCCGTTGTTCTTGGTGTTGATGCTTGGTGTGGGTCAGGTATTTGTTGAGCGGGTGAATCGCAAACTGTTGTTCTGTATGGTGATTGCGGTTGCGATACCGGTCTTGGTTATGGGGTTGGTTTGGCAACCTCCACGGTATTTGTTTTGGACACTTTGGATTTGGATAGCCATATTGTCTGTGACAACAGAGCGATTGTTGTTGACCTCTCGCACACGATTAATTGGTGTCCTGTCTGTTCTGTTCTTGGGGTATTGGGTGTATACATCACCAGTGTTGAACTCTATAGATCAACCAAAAGATTGGAAGTCTACTGGGCGTTTGCTGTCAGAGCAAGTTGGTGCTGGTGTTTTGGACTGTACGGGTCGTGGTTATGTGTTAAGCCAGTTGTCTTCACACCGAACGGTAAAGTGGTCTATGATGGCAGATCCTTCGCAATGTCAAACCTGGATGAACGGTGTGCAAATGACAACATGGGGAGTGGATACGGTACTGTCTGAAGAACGGTTTTCTACACCCGATGGGTGGACACTGGAAACCGGGTTTGATTTTACCTCCGGCGTATTGTGGATGTACAAAAGAGTGGAATAGAGGTTTCTCTATGGGAGTTTGGTTCGATTGATCGTTTTTTGAACTTGAACTCTAAACCAACAAAAGGACATCCGAAGATATCCTTTCTAGATTTGGAGGCGACGACCGGATTCGAACCGGTGGATATTGGTTTTGCAAACCAGTCCCTTAAGCCACTTGGGTACGTCGCCAAAAGTTGAAAATCGATTTGATTTCCACAGATAGCAATATATCAATGTCCTCTTTGTTGTCAAGGTGTAGAAACGAGTTTTTGTTTTCACTCTGAACCATTGAGGGTTACGTACAGACATGAATTCCGTAACACACACTGTATCCACAACTGGGCTTCGATTGGATCGCCATTGTTCCAAGTGCTTTCCACAAGTATCTTCGTTGAAAAGAGCGAAGAAGTGGATCAAAAATGGGTGGATAACCCTGAATGGAAAGCGTGCTCAAACGGGTTGGTTTGTCAAAATGGGTGACGTGATAATCTTATCTCTTCCCAATGAAATATTACCAGTGTGGGAGAAGCCACTGGAAAAGTATTGGGAAGACGAGCATTTGGCTGTCGTATACAAACCTGCGGGCATGCCCGTCCACTCACAAGAAAGACGTTCTCTTCGTCACGCATTGGGATTTGCCCTTCTTCCGACTCAAGAGATGGATGCCTTGATACAGTTTGAACCTGTACATCGATTGGATATGAGAACCCAAGGGTTGATGTTGATCGCGAAAACGGCCCGTGCAAGAGCGCAATTGGGCTTGGATTTTGCCGATCATGTCTCTATCCATAAATGGTATCAATGCTTGGTTGTGGGAGAACTTGAAGATGGAGAATCACACGAGCCGATTGATGATAAAGTCGCGCACAGTAGATGGAAGGTGTTGGAGACGGTTGACTCAGCATTTACAGGTAAAGTATCCTTAGTCGAGGTGCAAATTTTTACCGGTCGGACACATCAGATCCGGAAGCACATGCTTGCCCAAGCAACACCTGTGTTGGGGGATGATTTGTATACAACAGGTCGTCCTTTACGAAACAAAGGACTCTTTTTGTGTGCAATGAGATTGGGGTTTCGCCATCCAGTATTCGGATATCAGATTGAGATTGAGATACCCACACCTCATAAACTACAAAAGCGTTTGGAATTTGAACGAAAATACATTAGAGAAACAGGAACTTCTTGACCATCGTATGAGGGATTTCAATGAATTTTACACTTGAACACACGTTGCCTTCCGATATTGAATACGCTTGGAAAACCATCATGAGCGAAGCGTTTTCGAAGCAGGCCTATGCCAAATCTGGAATTGAAAGAACCTTGTTGTCATCAGAGGAACGAGGTGGCAAAGTCTATATGGTGATCCGAGTTAGAGTGTTGGAGCCGATGCCAAAAGTGGCTGCAAAAGTACTTGGGTCGCAGCAATTGATGTGGACTCAACAACAGATAGTGGACAATACTACGCATACGATGCAATGGAAGATTGAAATCCCCAACGCCAAACAGGTTGAAGCCCATGGCAGTTTGCGTTTACAGAAACGTGGAGCACAATGTGTACGTGTTGTGAATGGAGATGTTCGTGTCAAGATTCCGTTGGTTGGACGCAAAGCGGAAGAGCATGTGTGCGCCAAGTTGCGAAAATCATATGAGGATTCAGCACGGTTTACCCAAGAGTGGCTGTCGAACAACCCTGAATAGGCATCGTGTAAGATTATAGAGAACACTTTGATGCCAACAGCAGTGGTTCATCCATCATCCATCATCCATCATGTATCAGGGGTGTGGGATTCTTTCTGTATTTAGGAGGGAGATGTTTGAGGAAGAACGTTGAAGTATTCCAATGCCCATTCCAGACTGAACCCCAACAGTCCTGCTACCAAAATCAAACTGCCGACAATAAATAGGCTGATGAACATCAACAGTCCGAGTGCGATGCGTTCGAATAAAGTGAGCGGAAGATTTCGTTCTTGACGGTATAATTGCATATCCAAAAGTCTTTTTTGAACCGTCACAAATCCCATAAAGGCAAGGGGGCTTATGATGACAGAAAAGAGACTTGCCGGAGAATACACCAGTGCAATGAGGTTGGCGAATGCGATGCGACCACCCCATCGTAGAAACAATCGTCTGGATGGTTCAAGTCTGCGGTATCCAGGATTGAGCAGATACTTGTTTGCAAAATAGGCATGCACAATCGGAATCCCAAGTGTACATAGAATACCTGTGGGCAACATGATGGGAAGCAACAAACCAGTGGCCCCCATCATCGTAGAAATAGACGTTCCAAGACCTAGAAAAAATACTGGTTTCACCCCTTCCCCGATAGAGGCTTTCCATCCACGCGTACACGTCCATTCTTCGGTTGTCGTGGTGTCAGGGGTATCAGGGGTATCAGGTGTCTTTAGGCCATCAGGTGAAGACGATGGGGAAGGTGAATACGGTGTGGAATGGTCTTGGTCTGTACTCATGAATCTGTAGGCAATACAGGATCAGACTGTCCGCCTCTCCACCAAAAGAATCCACCGACCAACAATAGAACAGCAAGTCCCGCTCCAATTATGGGCAATGCAATGGTGGTTCCAACAATACCTGCTGTTGCTGCATTTTCTACCATAGAGCGTTTTGTATTGAGGACTCCATCTCCAAGGACATCATCAATGGCTGAGGTGCTGTTGTCGATAAACTCAGTAATACCATTTCGAGCATACCTAGACACGGCTCCGGTGACACCCCCAAGAATCCCAGACCCAGCCAACGACAGCAGATTCGAGTCAACGTCTCCTGTACTGGCTGCCAAAGCGATAAATCCAACCATAAAGGCAGAAAGGTAGGTTGGGTAATGGGCAAACTCTTTCAGATCTGGATGGGCATCTACCCACATTTCAGTCAATCCAATCACAGCCAAAATACAGAGAACAGGGATGCTTGCCAACCATTCGAATGGTCCTGCCAAGTCAAAATAGGGGGTGTAGTGAAAAATACCGAGCAACAGTGCAACCAAGGAGGCGCGTCCACCGGCACCAGCAGCCAAGCCAAAACCCGTAATGAGAGGCAATAAACCGTCCATAAATACTCCTTATTTTTATGTGATGGTAGTGTAGACGATTCATTCTTGTAACTCAATACAATTTTGCAGTGTTGGAACATGGAATCTTGAGTTATCTTTTACACAGTCAATGTTTGAAGGAGAGTAGAATGCTAATGAATAAACCTTGGACTGTTTTGTGTGGGCTTATGATGGTTTCTTGCACTGGTGACTCTGAACAGTCAGAAGAACAAAAAACAACCGCATTGGTTGTGTACTCATTTTCTTTTCCCGTGGGGCATTTGGTCGATCGATTGGTTGGAGATGCAGTTCAGCACGAGTGCATTTTGCCAGCGGGTGAAGATGCGGCAACGTGGAAGCCAACCACTGAGCAAATCATACAATTGCAGCAGGCAGATTTGTTGTTTTCCAATGGGTTTGGCTTTGAGAATTGGGTTAAAACGGCAGCCTTGCCCACTTCAAAATTGATTGAATCCACTCGTGCCGTTGAGCCGATACAACTTCAAGGGAAAACACACTCTCATGGAAAAGGTGGGGCACACTCTCACGGAGAAACGGATCCCCATGCATGGTCAGACCCGATGGCGTATCTTGCGATGGCAAATGTTGTGGCAGAATCTTTGTCGAAAGAACAGCCTGATTTAGAGGCTGTGATTCAACAAAATTTAGGTGCCTTACAATCTGAACTGGAGCAGTTGGATCAACAGAACGATGTGGTGTTTACAACACTGTCCGGTGTCTTTTTTGCTGCCAATCATCCCTCTTTTTCTTATTTGATGCAGTCTCAGGAAATGCCGATTCAGAATTTTGATTTTGACCCCAACGGTTCTCTTGATTCGGACGATGTGTCCGCATTTCAAATATGGAACGCTACCCACCCAAATGCTGTCTTGTTGTGGGAGCAAGAACCTTCCGCAGAAAACAAAATGGCTCTGTCTGGAACCAATCATGCTTTTGTTGATCCTCTTGAAGCACCGGTCGATGGACGTTATGATTATGTTGCACAGTATAAGACAAACCAAAAGCGTTTTCAGGGGATTGCAACTCAATATGCTTCAACAGTTGTCCAAGAACAAGATGGCGAAAAATCGACATCGTCAGCCCCTCAATAAGGAACCGGTTATGCAAAATTTTCGATTGTTTGGCACATGGGTATTGATGTTGATGTTGTTAACTTGGACTGTTGTGTACTCTCCATCAGCGGAGGCTTCTGTCGATTGGATTGAATTGCATGGACCAGAAAAGCCACCGCCCGATGATGGGTATGAGTTTAAGGGTGCAAATGGTGGAAATGGTCTAGGCAAGTTGGGGCTGGCGGCTATGGGTGCAGGGCTGGTTACAGCGTTGTTCTTTGTGACTGCTGATGCAGATTCCGAACGTAAAGACAACATGGGTACAGCCACGGTTGGATTGATGGGTGGTGGTTTCGCGATGTTGGTTGTGGAGCGTCTTCGTTGACAATTGGAGTGGAGTTTTTGTGTCAGGATATACACCAGTTTCGACCCATACAGTAGAAAATCAGGTTCCTGAAATGGGGGATGTCAATTGGTTTGAGGGCGACAAGGTTCTTCAATCCTTGACAACAGGTCATGGCGCCAATGAGCATCGAGTTCGGTTGTCGGATTTTGGTGCGATACTGGGGTCTTCTGTGTATCGAGAGCACGGTCGACTTGCCAATGTATATCCACCAGTTCTCAACACCCACGATCGATTTGGACATCGGATTGATGAGGTGGCGTTTCATCCCTCGTACCATGCCCTCATGCAGCAAGCCAAAGAAGCAGGGATGCATTCCCTTCCATGGACAACGAAGACTGGTGGTCATGTAGCCCACACGGCGATGTTGTACATGTTGACCCAAACTGAGGCTGGTGTGTGTTGTCCAATCACCATGACGTATGCTGGAGTTCCAACCTTGCGTCATCACACAGATTGGTTTGCAGCTTGGGGAGACAAGGTCTGTGATGCCTCTTATGATCAACGTCACATTCCGGCATCCGAAAAAAGTTCCTTGATGTTGGGCATGGCGATGACCGAAAAACAAGGGGGTTCGGATGTGCGTGCCAATCGTACACAAGCGACTCATCTCAGCGGGGATGCGTATACCCTCAGAGGACACAAGTGGTTTTGTTCAGCCCCGATGTCCGATGGGTTCTTTACGCTTGCCCAGACCTCCAAAGG
>Ga0206130_10007632_pt1 | contig 11909 bp, 10 predicted proteins | sample Helgoland_Spring_9_FD_148637 | JGI IMG/M metagenome (GOLD analysis project Ga0206130, IMG submission 148637) | Pelagic subsurface seawater microbial communities from Kabeltonne, Helgoland, North Sea - Helgoland_Spring_Bloom_20160512_1 | ecosystem: Environmental > Aquatic > Marine > Epipelagic ...
AATAGAGGAACAAAAAGAATAATATACACATTTTAATGGCAACAATTTTATGTATTGAAACAACTACAACCAACTGCTCTGTTGCCTTATCAATAGATGGAATTGTAGTCTCCTTAAAAGAGGAAAACGATAAAAATTATTCGCATGCCGAAAAACTACATTTGTTTATTGAAGAAGTGTTGGTTAAAAGTGAAATAACAAAAGACAAGTTAGACGCTATAGCAGTAAGTAAGGGTCCAGGGTCTTATACCGGACTCCGTATAGGTGTCTCAGCTGCAAAGGGCTTGTGTTTTGCTTTAGAAATCCCTCTTATTTCAATTCCTACACTAGAAGCACTAGCATATCAGGTAAAAAATACAGATGGAATTATAGTGCCCATGTTAGATGCTAGGCGTTTAGAAGTATATTCTGCGGTTTTTTCAAAAGATAAAATCCAAATAAGAGCTACAAGAGCTGAGGTATTAGACGACCATTCGTTTACTAATTATTTAAATGATCATACTATCTATTTAATTGGTAATGGCGTTGAAAAATTTAAACCAATTTGTAAGCTTAGTAATGTTATCTTTATGGATCAAAATTTACCGTCGTCCAATGAGATGGGAATTTTGGCCGTAAATAAATATAAAAATAACGAATTTGAAGATGTCGCTTATTTTGAGCCCTATTATTTAAAAGACTTTATTGCAGGATAAATCAACTTACTTAAATATATTATTCAAAAAAACCAAATATTTTATATAGTTGGTTTTTTGTTTGTAATAGGATTTATAAAAAAACTATATACTTAAAAGCCTTGAATTTTATCCAAATACTGTATTAATTTTTTAATATCTTTTTCGTTGTTTAAATCTAAATTTTGTTCTTTGGTATAACTCTTTACAATTTTTTCATCATCACCAAATGCTTTAAGTTTTTTACTTTTAGACCTCGGTAATTCGAGTGTTTTTCCATTTTTTGAATAAATAGTATAGATAAAACGGTCTTCAAATCTTGCCAGGGTTGATCTCTCATAATTATTTTGAGCTTTTTTTGGCGGAAAGTACTTCTTGGTTACTTTTTTTAATAAACTTAAATTATTCCCATCAAATACAACAAGATAGTAACCTTGACCCGGGATAAACACAAATGTATCGTTCATGATTTTTGCATAAATCTCCTTTGATTTTACAAGAGCTTTTGCTGACTCATCATCATCATTTAGGGATTCTTTATATTCTATTTCATCAGCTACCGCATTGTACCTTAACGCTCCGTTACTTAAAATCATTTCATTTTCTAAATAAACATCCCCCAATAAAAAATCATTTACATAATAGGGCGTTCCATCATAGTTTTCTGGGGTGGTTGGATCATAAAGACTTCGGGTATCGTACATATCTGCACTATATACAAATAATTCTGTTGCAAATTGAGTCTTTCTGTTTTGCGCAAAACCAATTGAGCAAGCAAAATAAATTACTATTAAAGTGTTTTTAATTATTTTTTTCATTGTTTTAAATTTATTGGTAAACTTTTTTTTATAAAGTAAATGATTAATAATTTAAATACACAAACTATGCCAATTTATATTTATAAATAAAGTTGATTATGAATGTAAAAATTTAGAATCATTTTAAAAAGGATTCTATAAAAAATGAGGGATTTATCCTTTTTAATTTATGAAGCAATTAGAATATAACTTAATAAGTGTTATAAAGTATCGTAATATTTAATGACTTCAATAAGACCATCTTTTTTATTGAGGTTGATTTTCTTTTCTTTTACAAATAGTTTAATATCTTTTGATTTATCGCCAAAAGCTTTTAATCGTTTACTTTTAGACCCTGGGAGCTCTATTAAAAGACCGTCGTTTGTGTATAAATATAAACTTAGCTTTTCTTTATAATTTGCAGCGATATTACTGGCTAATGAAGTGTATGCTTTTTGTTCTGGTATGTATTCTTTTTTAATTTTTTTGAATAGCGATGTTTTATCGCTTTTGTAATCAATTAAAAAATAACCTTGCGTTGAGTTGTTTTCATTAGGAGCTAAAAAAACATAATTTTCATTACCTATCTTTATAAACAAATCACTAGAACTTTTTAAAACTTTTGCTTGATCATCTTTTAACACTGAAGATTTTTTAACCTCAAATAAATCTTTAGAAGCATTGTATCTTAAGCCAATGTTTTTTGCTAGCGGAACACCATTTTTTAGAATGGTTCCATTCTTAAACATTTTATCTTTATAAGGAGTTCCTGTAAAATCAGCCTCTAGATACACTTCTACACTTCTTTGAGAAATATAGGAATCAATATCTGTTTCATTGAATTCAGATTGCGCATTAATATTAACTGAATAAAATAATGCAATAATAGAGGTTGTAATAAGAAATTTCTTTTTCATTTTTTTGTTGTTATTCTAGAGTGCGAATATATTTCATTAACGCTGATAAGCAAAACAATAATTTGTTAAAAATTGCTAAAATTACTTAGAGATTTAATTAAATGAATTGCTTGAAATCTACCAGTTATTTTAAAATTAATTATTTAGAAGTTTTAATGCCTCTGCAACCTCTGAAACAGGAAGTTTACAACTATTGTTTACGCAAACATAAATCAAAGTTTCGTCATCAATGTATCTATATTTTAATAAAGGGTTTGTGCTCTCTTTAGAGCTTCCAGCAACAAGTGCATTTGGGAGATACGATGTATTTAATTCTTTAATTTTACTGTTTGCATCTTTCCCAACAACAACTATTTCGTAGTATTTATTTTTATAATTTTCTGTCAAATCTAGCCAGTTGGAATAGCCACTTGGGTACGTTTCAATTTCTGGATGAACATTATGAAGCATTTTTGAAGAGGTGTTTAAATACTTTTCATTGTCCAAATGATGCGATAATATAAAGAGGTTTTTTGCCATAATTGAATTAGAGGCAGCTATTACATTGTCACGATATTCAAAACTTCTAGTAACTAATTTTTCATCTTTTTTTGAGGTGAAGTAAAACATACTATTTTCTTGATTATAAAAGTTTTCATAAGTATAATCAGTTAGTTTTTTTGATAAACGAATCCATTTTTCATCAAGCGTTACCTCGTGTAGTGAAATAAAAGCATTTATTAAGGTTGCATAATCTTCTAAGTATCCATTGATGCTGCTATGACCGTTTTTATAATTATGGTTTAATGCACCATTGGGTTGTAATTGGTTTTCAATGATAAATTGAGCATTTTTTAGAGCCTCAGTCAAATAAGCTTGTATCTGAAAAGTTTTGAAAGCCTCTACATAGCCCTTTATCATTAAAGCATTCCAAGAGGTTAATGTTTTGTCGTCAAGCCTTGGTTTTTCTCTTTGATCTCTGTAAGCTCTTAATTTGTTTTTCCAATTCTTTTTTTTCTGTTCAAGTTCAATTTGTGAAATTGAAAATTCATCAGTTATCAAAACGTCACTTTTTTGTCTTATCAGAATATAATTCTCTTTTTCCCATTTACCATAACTGTTAATATTATAATATTCAGAAAATAAGGAGAAGTCATCTTCTAAAATTAATTTTAATTCATTTTCATTAAAAACATAATATGCTCCCTCTTCTAACTCACCTTCCTTCGTAAGACTATCGGCATCTAAAGAGGAATAAAATGCTCCTTCAGGGTTTGTCATTTCTCTTTTTATAAATTCAAGAGTTTCTATAACCACCTCTTTGTATAAAGGTTTTTTTGTTATTTGATATGCCTTGCTGTATAAACTTACCAATTGTGCATTGTCATATAACATTTTCTCAAAATGAGGCACATGCCACCTTGAATCAGTACTATACCTTGCAAAACCTCCTCCTACATGGTCGTATACTCCTCCATATGCAATTTGGTCTAAGGTTACATAAACATAATTTAATAGTTTTTCATTATTGTATTGAATTCCATGCCTTAATAGATATTCTAAATTATTTGGCATCATAAATTTTGGAGATCTGTTAGGCCCCCCATATTTATAATCAAAAGAGTCACTCCATTTTTCAATGATACTATCAGTGGGAAAATTTATAAAATTCAATTCATTTGTATTCACAGAAATTAAATCCATACTTTTTATACCTTCTTCAAGTTGAGTTGCATAATCGATTAGTTTTTGAGGATTCTCTTGATAAATTTTTTCTATTTTTTCTAAAGAATTTACCCAAGCATCTTTTTTAAAATAGGTGCCGCCCCATACTGGTCTGCCATCTGGTAAAGTAATTACATTTAGCGGCCAGCCTGCACTTCCCGTCATTAATTGAACAGCATTAATATAAATTTGATCCACATCAGGGCGTTCTTCTCGGTCTACTTTTACGGCTACAAAATGTTTATTCATAGTTACTGCAACGGTTGAGTCCTCAAAACTTTCTTTTTCCATTACATGACACCAATGACAGGCAGAGTAACCAATACTTATAACCATTAGTTTTTCTTCCTCTTTTGCTTTTTGTAGGGTTTCTGAATTCCATGCTCTCCAGTTAACAGGATTGTGAGCATGCTGTAACAAATAAGGACTTGTTTCATTAATTAATTCGTTGGTGTACTGATGTTGTATATCCAAAATATCTTTTTTTGAAGAGTTACAAGAGAAAATTGTTGTTGATAAAATTAAAACTATTAATATAACACGCATACTTTATTTTATATTAAGATATATATTTAAAATTAATTTATTCATTTAGAGCTTCAACATAATCAACCTTCCCATTAAGCATCTCTCTTAACATATTTTCAATTCCATTTTTAAGAGTTACTGTAGAGGAAGGACATCCGCTGCAAGCACCTTGCAATATAACTTTTACAGTTTTAGTATTTATGTTATAGGAATCAAAAGCAATATTTCCGCCGTCTCCCTCGACTGCTGGACGTATGTATTCATTGAGTATAGAAATAATCTCTTTTTCAATTTCTGAATAATCTCTATCTTCAGTTAACTGATTTGTTTGTTCTTGTTTCTGGAGTATTTCGTCTTTAAATATTGTTTTATTATCTTCAATATAGTTTCGGATGAATTCCCTTAATTCATTCGAAAACTCCTGCCAGTTATAATTATTTTTTTTTGTAATTGAAATATAATTTGTATTCATAAAAACTTCTTTTACGAATGGAAAATTAAATAGTTCATTTGCTAAAGGAGCAAAGACTGTTTCACTTTTGTTTTTGAACTCATACATAGTATTCGCTAAGGTTCTATTTGCTACAAATTTTAAAACTTCAGGATTAGGGGTGCTTTCGGCGTAGATGGTTATAGGGTTTTTTTTTGAAGATTCATTATCTTTCTCATTTATTACTGGTTGCCCTGATTTAAAATAATCTGAAATCGATTCTGCAACTTCATCTTGAACATCTTGCCACTTAACTTGAGTCAGATTGAAAGGGAATTTTTCGATAGCTATAAAATTTTGAGAAATATAAATAGTTTTTACAAAAGGAAGATGAAATAGTCTTTGTGCAATAGGACTTTCTTTTGCATCATCAATATTATTGAACTCATAACTTTTTGACTGTGTAATAAATGATTCTGTAACAAACTTTACAATATTTTCGTTATTTGTAAGTTGTACAATTATGTTTATTTTTGACATTTCTTAACTTTTTCACAAAAATATAAAAAGAAAGTAATGTATTCAATATATTTGATAACTTAACCTACTCATGGATATAAAAAAAGTTTGCTTAATTATATTTGTTTTGTTATTTCAAATAACATATTCACAAGATGGTATTCCTGTTTATTCAGATTACTTATCAGATAATTTATATCTATTACATCCGTCTATGGCAGGGGCAGCAACAAGTAATCAAATCAGATTGACAGCCAGAAAGCAGTGGTTTGACCAAAATGAAGCGCCAAATATGCAAACATTAAATATCAACGCTAGGGTAGGTGACAGGTCGGGTATAGGAGCTATATTTTTTAATGATAAAAATGGCTACCATTCTCAGACCGGAGGATACTTTACTTATGCTCATCATATAATGTTTTCTAGGACTGAAGTAGATTTAAATCAGCTCTCATTTGGTTTGAGTTTTGGCTTAATACAATCTAGGCTAGATGAAACTCAATTTGATCCATTGGATTTTGATCCAATAATAGCAGGAATAATTCAAAGTTCTTCCTATTTTAATGTGGATGCAGGAGTATCTTATAATTTTTTAAATTTTTCAGGGCATTTTACTGTTAAAAATATAATATTTCAAAGTAGGGAATTAAATTCTGCAGATTATGAATCTTCTAACCAGCGTAAATTTATTATATCTGGAGCTTATGCTTTTGCTAATTATGGATCTTCTTGGACTTATGAACCTTCATTAATGTATCAAATACAAGAGAGAACAAAAGAACAATTAATTGATGTAAATGGAAAAGTTTATAGAGCAATGGACTTTGGAAAGTTATGGGGTGGATTATCTTATCGAAGGAGTTTTGATGGAGCAGAGTATCTAAATGGAATAGAAGTTGAAAATCAAAAATTACAGTATCTAACTGCTATCCTTGGAGTTAGTTTTAACAAGTTTTTATTTGCTTACACCTATTCGAACCAAATGGGTAACGTAAAATTTAGTAATGGCTCCTTTCATCAAATAACATTAGGTTTTGATTTCCTTGGTGGTCGAGAACCTTATGACTGTAATTGTCCAGCAATTAATTAGTGAGGTCATTTAATATTCCTGTCAGGCATTCTTGTTAGAATTTTATTTTTTCAATATCAACTTTTTCAAGATATCCCTTTAATAAAAGCTTTAAGGTTATATCTGATGAGTTTGTAATAAATTGAATAATAGGTTGATTGCTAGGCTCTCTTAATAAGTTTTTTTCTAATAATATGTTTTTTGTTTGCTTAGCAACTGCTTCACCAGAATCTATAATTTTTATGTTATTTGGTATTAATTTAGCCAACTGTGGAATTAAATATGGGTAATGGCTACATCCTAACACAAGGTGGTCTATATTATTTTTCAACATTGGTTTAAGAAATTTTTCTAATAAACTTGAGATTTCAGAACTTAATAAAGCCCCTTTTTCAATTAAAGGCACCAATCCTTCGCCAATAACTTCAGTTATCATAATATCTTTGGTGAATTCCTTTGTGGCTAGTGAGAATAGTTCACTATTTAAAGTACCCTTTGTTGCAAGAATTCCAATACTTTTATTTTTTGATTGTAATGCTGCAGGTTTGATGGCTGGTTCGATTCCTATAAATGGAACTCTGAATCTTTCACGCAGTACAGTTATGGCGTTCGTAGTGGCTGTATTACATGCAACAACAATTATTTTACAACCTTTTTCTAATAACAGTTCGGTATTCTTTACACTTAATGATATTATTTCTTCCTTTGACTTATTACCATAAGGTGCATTCAGACTATCGGCTAAATAAATAGTATTTTCATAAGGAAGTAATTGATGAATTTCCTTCCAAATTGAAGTGCCACCAACCCCAGAATCAAATAAACCAATTGGATTGTTATTCATATTATAAAAATAAAAAACTGTTCACCAAAGGGAGAACAGTTTTAATATTAATTTTTAAAATTAGAAATTAAATTCCTAGTTCTTTTTTTACGTCGACCAATAAGTCCTTACCCTCTGCTAAAAGCAATGTGCTGCTATCCATTACATATTGATATCCTTGAGCCCTTCCTACTTTTTGGATTGCAACTCTTGCTTTCTCTAAAATTGGTGCTATTAAGTCCTCCTGCTTTTTCTGTAAATCTTCTAGAGCACCCTGTCTATAAGCATTTATATTAGTTTGCATTCCTTGAACCTCTTCAGCACGTTTTGCATTTTCTTCTGCAGTTTTACTTTCTGCTTCTACTTCATATTGTTTGATTTTAGTTTCAAACTCTCTCACTAATGTTTTTATTTCTGTATCGTATGTTTTTTGAAGTTTTTCTAATTGACTTTGAGCTTCTTTCATTTCTGGCATTGATTCAGCAAGTGCTTGAGTATCAATGTGTGCAACTTTTGTTTGTGCATTCACAAAGCTTGTAGCTCCTACTATTAGCATGATTGCTACGAATAATGATTTGATTTTTTTCATTGTAATTGTATTAAAAATTAAGTGTTATTTATTGTTTATTCTTAGTTTATTCCGTTTTCGTCTTCTCCATCTCCTTCATTTTTATTGGTTGGAGTTGGATTTAATCTATTTTCTCTAGCGGCTAATATAGAATCTCTCTTTCGTTGTCTTTCGTCAAGTAATTGTTGTTTTCTTGCTTCATATTCTATTCGCTTGGCTTCACGAATTGAATCTCGAACTTTTTTCCTTTCTTCCATATCTTTCTCACGCGCATTTTTCTTATCTTCTATTGCCTTTTCTCTTTCAGAAATAGCTTTATCTTCCTCAACAGTCAGATCTTCTTCACGTTCTACCTCTCTCTTTTCTTTTTTGTTACTTATTTCTTTTCTTTTGGCTGAACGATTAATACTTCTCAAAACAATGTCACTTATGTCATGCCTGTCTGCAGAAAATAACATGACGATATCAGCTGACCTATCAAAAATAAAGTCATATTTCTTGTTTTCTGCTATCTCTTGTACGATATTAAAAACCTGATCCTGGATTGGTTGAACTAATTGTTGCCTCTGTAAAAATAAATCTCCATTAGGACCAAACCGGTCTTGTTGGTATTTTATCATTTCATCTTCTAATACTTTTATGTCTTCTTCTCTTTCTTCAATTAATTCAGTGGTGAGCAATACTCTCTCGGTACTTAAATTAATTTTTAGAAGTTCTATTTGATCATTTTTCTTTTCGAGATCTTTTTTCCAACGTTGAACTTTTCCGTTTAATTGGGTAGAAGCTTCCTTATATTCAGGTACGTTTTCAAGAATATATTCCATATCAATATATCCAATTCGAACTCCTCTTTGCGCATTCGCTACAAAAGAAAAACACAAAATAGTGAAAATAATAAATAGTAACTTTTTTGTTTTCATAATTGTTAGTTGTATGTTAAGAAAATATCGTGCCATTTTTAAAATTGTTGTCCAATGATAAAGTGGGTTTCCCAACCATTTGGTTGAAAACCACCTTGTATAGGGTCGAATCCATAACCGAAATCGATTCCCAATAATCCAAATGCTGGCATAAATATACGCAATCCTAAACCAGCAGACCTTTTTAATTGAAAAGGATTGTATTCTCTGAAATTATCATAAGCTGCTCCACCTTCAATAAAAGTCAAAGCATATATGGAAGCAAGCTGCTTCAAAGTTATTGGATAACGTAATTCTAAAGAAAATTTGTTATAAATAGCATTTCCATCTAATGTTGATAATGATTGATTAGGATATCCTCTTAATGCAATAACTTCACGGCCATCTAAACTAAAAGCACCTAACCCATCTCCTCCTAGGAAAAACCTTTCAAAAGGAGGAAGCCCTCTGTCTTGATTGTAGGCCCCCAAAAAACCAAATTCTGCACTTGGTCGTAAAACCATTTTTCCTACTAATTGGGTATACCAAGTTCCCTTAAATTTTATTTTATAATATTCTAGCCATTTAAATTTTTGTTGGTCTATTTCGGCTATTCTTTCAGTGGCATTCACAAAGTCAGGATCTGTAGGCCCAATTTCTTCTAGTCCTTGACGTTCATTATCTAACGTTTTCCAATCGGTGTCACTAAACAATGAGTAAGGTAAAGTTACTTTAGCGGAAACACTAAAATCTGAACCAGACATTGGAAAGATTGGATTTGTTGCAGTGTTATTTCGGCTAATTCCTATTGTATAAGCTAAATTATTTGATTCACCATCTCCAAAAGTAAATAAACCAGTATTGTAATTTTTTAAGTTATAGTGTTGATAACTGAGCGAATGAGATAATGTAAAATAATCGTCAGGCCATTTTAGTCTTTTTGCAAGACCAAGAGCTCCACCAGTGATCAAAAAACGTCTAGATTTGTCAACATCTCTTCTTCTAGCATCATAGAAATACTGAACGGTATGAGAAAAAGAGGAGCTAAGTTGAATCGGTTTTTTCCCTCCAAGCCAAGGCTCAACCAGGGAAAGACTGTAAGTTTGGTAAAAAGAACTTCCTTGTGCTCTTATTGATAATTTTTGACCATCACCCATTGGTAAAGGATGGTAGGCTTCTTTATTAAGAATATTTCGGATAGAAAAATTATTAAATGAAAGACCAAGAGTTCCTACAAATCCACCTCCACCATATCCTCCTTGAAGTTCTATTTGACTTGAACCTTTTTCAACTACAGAATACTCCATATCTAGGGTGCCATTATTTGGATCTACATTTTTGAAGTTTGGCGAAATTTGTTCTGCATCAAAATATCCTAGTTGTCCAAGTTCTCGGATGGTTCTTACCACATTACGTTTGCTATATTTTTGACCTGGACGCGTTCTTATTTCTCTGTAAATTACGTGGTCATTAGTTTTGTCGTTTCCTACAACAGTTATGTGATCAAAATAAGCAATCTTACCTTCATGAATTCGTACTTCAAAATCGATTGTATCGTTTTTAACAGCAACTTCAACTGGATTGATACGTGAAAACAAATAACCATTGTTTTGATAGAGGTTAGTTAAGTCATTAGCTTCAGGATCTTCGGCATTTTCAATTCTTTCTTGTAATAAAACACCGTTGTAGGTATTTCCTTCGCCGATTCCCAAAACACTTCGCAACTGTCTGTTGGTGTAAACGCTATTCCCAATAAAATTGATATCCCCAAAATAATATCTTCTACCTTCTTCTACATTAATTTTTAATGTAATATTTTTATTGTCTTCTTCTATAATAGTATCACTTAAGATACGTGCATCTCTAAATCCATTTGATCTAAATTTAGTAAGCATTGACTCTTTATCAGTTTCAAAACTATTATTTGTGAATTTTGACCTCTTCCAAATACGAAAAAACGATTTCTCTTTTGTATCTTTCATAGAAGCCTTTAATTTACTGTCACTAAGTTCTTCGTTTCCTTTAATCTCTATAGAAGAAATTTTCACTTTTTTGTTTCTATTGATATTTACCGTCAGATGTTTTGAAAATTCTACACCTAAAGAGTCGATAAACGGCTTCGTGGTTATTTCTACTTCGGTGTTAAAAAATCCATCTTCACGATATTTCTTTTTAATATAATTTTTTGTTGTAGTAATAAGATTTTTTGTGATTTTAACACCAGGTTTTAAATTATTGTCTTTAATAATTTCTTTTTGTTTACCTTTTTTAATTCCAACAATTGTAACATCTTTAATTTTTGGGAGCTCTACGATGTTCAACTCAAGATCTACTTTATCTCCAACAATATTTGTGATGTAAAATGCTATATCACTAAACAGTCCCTGATCCCAAAGTTTCTTTGTGATTTCACTAAGTTTTTCTCCTGGGATATAGATGCGATCACCAACTTTTAGCCCTGTAAAAGCGATAACTGTTTTTTCATTAAAACTCTGTTCACCAGATACAGTTAAAGTATTAATAGTATATTTTTTATTTCCTTGAAGCGGGGATCGCTGGGCAAACAGTGAAAATGAAGATATTATTGTAAAAAATATTATACAACAAATCTTCCTGTAGGTATTTATTTGAGCACTATTATTTAAGTTGATCACTTGTCTTTCCAAATCTTCGTTCTCTATTTTGATAATTCAATATTGCCTCAAAAAGGTTTTCTTTGTTAAAATCTGGCCAAAGTGTGTCCGAAAAGAACAACTCAGCGTATGCAATTTCCCAGAGCAAAAAGTTACTTATACGTTGTTCGCCACTGGTTCGTATTAGTAAATCTACGTCTGGTAAATAATGATCGTAAAGATGATTATTAATTACCGATTTGTCAATATTTTCGGGCGAAATTAGGTTATTTTTAACTTTAAGACTAATCTCTTTTATAGTTTTTATTAATTCTTCTCGAGATCCGTAACTTAAAGCGAGTGTTAAAG
>Ga0206130_10007634_pt1 | contig 11906 bp, 9 predicted proteins | sample Helgoland_Spring_9_FD_148637 | JGI IMG/M metagenome (GOLD analysis project Ga0206130, IMG submission 148637) | Pelagic subsurface seawater microbial communities from Kabeltonne, Helgoland, North Sea - Helgoland_Spring_Bloom_20160512_1 | ecosystem: Environmental > Aquatic > Marine > Epipelagic ...
GTTTCGAGCACCGGAAAGCGCTTGTACGCGAACGCGATACTGTCTTCGATCTTGTCGTAATCATCCGGCAAAAGCTCATGGCCGAAGTCCCAAGGCGTGCCATCGACGGCCCAAGGTCGACAAGGCTGTTCATAAAAGCCGATACACAAACCACGCCCTTCTTGGCGCAAATAGCTCTCGCCCGCAGGGTCCATTACATGAGGATGTTCGCTGCCCATTTCGTAAATCTGAGGAATGTCATCGGTGACAATATATTGATGCTCCATTGGATGCAGCGGCAGATAAACCCCAGCCATTTCAGCCACTTCGCGCGCCCAAAGCCCTCCAGCATTGACCACATGCTCTGCATGGATCGTGCCTTTATCAGTCACAACATCCCACGTGCCATCGGGACGCTGGTTGGTCTCGATCACCTTTGTATGCGTCTCAATCGTCGCCCCGCCCATGCGCGCGGCTTTGGCGTACGCATGAGTCGTGCCCGACGGGTCGAGATGCCCATCAAGTGGGTCATAAAGCGCGCCGAGAATGCCATCAGTATTCGTCACAGGCGCGATTTTTTTGATCTCTTCAGGGCCAACGATTTCTGTCTCGAGCCCCATGTAGCGATGCTTTGCGCGCTCCGCGAGCAGCATGTCAAAGCGTTCTTGATTGTCCGCCAGCGTGACGCCCCCCACATGGTGCAAACCGCAAGACATGCCTGTAAGCTCTTCTAATTCTTTGTAAAGTTTGATTGTGTAGCCTTGCAACGCCGCCATGTTTGTGTCGCCATTGAGGGTATGAAATCCACCCGCGGCATGCCAAGTCGAGCCAGAGGTCAACTCGGAGCGCTCAATGAGCATCACGTCGGACCAACCAAGCTTTGTGAGATGGTACAAAACGCTGCATCCGACAACGCCGCCGCCGATGACTGCTACTCTGGTGGTGGATTTCATGGGCAATTTCCTTAACCAAACTGGGTGCCACGATTTTTCTAGAAAAATCGCAGCGCCCGTTGCTCTGTTGCGACACATAATGTCGCCTTTTTTCTATTTGACCGCTTTGATCAAGTTAGGCTCACTTAAAACGCAGCTTCGGGAGTTAAGCAATGCGCACTACGGCACAAGCAGTCGTCATCGGGGGCGGCGTGATCGGCTGCTCCATCCTTTATCACCTCACCAAACTCGGCTGGTCCGATGTGGTCTTGTTAGAGCGCGATGAGTTGACCTCAGGCTCGACATGGCATGCGGCGGCAAATATTCATGGACTGCACGACAGCACCAACATTAGCCGCATCCAGCACTATACGATGAACCTTTATAATGCGCTCGAAGAAGAAACCGGCCAATCTTGCGGCGTTTTCCAACCCGGCTCGCTCTACCTTGCCCAAACCGAAGAGCGCGTGCACCAACTGCGACTGCAAGCGGCCAAGGCCAAGCTTTACGGCATGAATTTCTATGAAATATCCATTGAGGAAGCCAAAGAACTCAACCCGATGGTGAACTATGACGGCATCAAATGTGTGATGTATGAACCCGATGGCGGCAATGTAGACCCTTCAGGCGTGACCAACGCATACGCTGTCGGTGCGCGCCAACGCGGCGGCGAAATCAACCGTTTCACGCCTGTCACCGCGACTGAGCCTCAACCCGATGGCTCATGGATCGTCAAAACCCCGAAAGGCGACATTCACACACAATGGGTGGTAAATGCCGCGGGCCTTTGGGGGCGCGAAGTGGCGGCGATGGCGGGGATAACATTGCCTTTGCAACCCACAGAGCATCAGTATTTCGTCACAGAAAGCATCCCAGAAGTCGAAGCGTCAGAGCGCCGTCTCCCGTCTGTATCTGATCGCGACGGCGAGTATTATTTGCGCCAAGAGGGGCAGGGCTTACTGGTCGGTGCCTATGAAAAAGACATGAAATTCTGGGCGGAAGAGGGCACGCCGCTCGATTTTGCGCATGAGCTTTTTCCTGATGATCTCGAACGCATCGAAGAAAATATGATGAATGCAATCGAGCGTGTTCCTGCTGTCGCCGAGGCAGGCATCAAACGCGTGATCAACGGCCCGATGATCTGGTCACCGGATTCCAATGTGCTCTTTGGTCCTGTGCCAGAACTCGATAACTATTTCTGCTGCAACGGAATTATCCCCGGGTTTTCGCAATCCGGTGGCATGGGGCTCATGGCGGCGCAGTGGATAATCGAGGGCGAAACCCAATACGACATGTTCGGTTGGGACGTTGCGCGCTTTGACACATGGGCCGACAAAGCTTTCACCAAAGCGCGGGTCGAGGACAGTTACGCGCATCGTTTCGCAATCCATTTCCCTAACGAAGAACGCGCCGCTGGCCGCCCCGCGCGCATGCGTCCCGCCTACGCCAAGCAAGCGGATCTAGGCGCGGTTTTTGGCCTAAATGCTGGTTGGGAGCACCCACTTTGGTTTTCCGATCAGAAGGGCGCAAGCGACACCAACGGTTTCACGCGTCAAAACTGGTGGGGGCCTGTCGGTGAAGAGTGCAAAATGTTGCGCGAGCATGCGGGTATCATCGATATTTCTAATTTCGCGAAATACATCTGCAAAGGTGTGGGCGCTTCCGAGTGGCTCAACGCGATCTTCGCCAACAACATGCCCAAAGCGGTCGGTCGCTCCTGCCTGACGCCGCTAATCGGCAAACGCGGCGGTATCGCAGGCGATTTCACGGTGACTAAAATGGGCGACGATGAATTCTGGATCATCGGATCCGGCATGGCCGAGCGCTATCACAAACGCTTCTTTAAGCAAGTACCTCTGCCTGTAGGCACAATTTTTGAGAGCAAAACCAATGAGATATGCGGCTTTAACATCGCAGGCCCCAAGTCACGAGACATGTTGCAACGCATGACAAACGCTTCACTTGCCAACGATGACTTTCCCTTTATGCGCTCTCAACGCATTGAACTCGCTGGCGTGGATGTGCTTGCGCTGCGCGTCAGCTTTACAGGTGATCTCGGTTGGGAGCTCCACTGCGCTGAGGCAGATCAAGCGCGGCTATACGATGCTCTCTTAACAGTCGGAAAAGACTTCAACGCAGGCCCTGTTGGCGGTCGCGCGTTGATGAGTTTGCGCGTCGAAAAAGGTTATGGTTCATGGAGCCGCGAATACAGCCCTGAATATTACCCGCAAGAGGTTGGCTTGGATCGCCTGTGCAAAATGGAAAAAGACTTCCTCAACAAAGAGGCTGTCGCAGAAACCCTTACCCAAAAAGCGCGTGAACATATGGTGCTGCTGCACCTGCATGAAGAGGACGTCACAGCCTCAAACGCAGATGCGACAGGGGGGGAGCCGATTTTCAAAGACGGTATCGGCATCGGTCGCGTCACTTCGGGGACATATGGCTACACTGTTGGTATGAGCCTCGCGCTTGGTTTCGTGAAAAACGTTCAAGCTGGCGATAGCGTCGAGGTCATGGTGCTTGGTCAACCTCACCGGGCAACCATTCTAAGCGAACCTCCCTTTGACCCAACAGGCGCGCGCTTGCGCTCATAAACCGGTCCTCGTCTTCCCCTTTTTATAAATATCCCGGGGGAGGCTCAGCTTGCTGAGACGGGGGCAGCGCCCCTCTTGCGTAGGGTGCGTGATTTCACGCACCCACCCCGTTTAAGGGCGTTCACTTTTCTCGAACTTGGGCAACATCGCACTGAAATCTTTGCCCAAACCGTCTTCATCTTCAACAAATTGCGCATAAAGCGCCTGCGCCATTGCTCCCATCGGCGTGTCCGCCTTAACCGCGATCGCTGCTTCTTGGGACAAGCGCAAATCTTTCAGCATCAATTCGGCCGCAAATCCAGGTTTGTAGTCATTGTCTGCGGGACTTTCGGGGCCAACGCCGGGGGCAGGGCAATAGGCGTTCATGCTCCACGAATAGCCCGAGGATGTGCTCACCACATCAAACATCTTCTGGCGATCCAGCCCAAGTTTGTCGGCCAGCGCAAAGCTCTCGCAGGTCGCGATCATCGTCGCACCTAGGATCATGTTGTTGCAAATCTTTGCGGCCTGACCATTGCCGGATGCACCGCAATGCACGCTTTTTTGACCCATAATTTCAAAGAGCGGCAATGCTTTGGTATAACCTTCATCCGTGCCACCAACCATAAATGTCAGGGTCCCAGCTGATGCGCCACCAATGCCCCCCGATACAGGCGCGTCCAGTGACAGAACGCCAGCTTTTGCGCATTGCTCAGCGACTGCGCGGGCACTCTCGACATCGACGGTGGAGCAATCCAAAAGAACCGCGTTTTTTCCCATGGCTGGGATCACTTCATTTGCGACGCTGCGCAGGATCGCACCGTTGGGGAGCATCGTGATGACCACGTCAGCGCCATTGGCGGCCTCAACCGCGCTGCTCACATTTTGCACGCCATCAGCCGTCGTACCGGCCACATCGAAGCCTGTCACAACATGGCCTGCCGCCGCCAAATTGGCAGCCATTGGCCCACCCATATTTCCGAGCCCGATAAATCCGATTTTCATGGCTGTGCTTTCCTCTTCAAACGTCAGCTTGTCCTTGCCCAAGGGGCGCAGCATGAAAGAGACATCAACGGCGGGTACTTTGTCCAGCGTATGTTTCCATTTCGGAGTGCGGTCTTTGTCGATGATCGCGGCGCGAATGCCCTCCAGAAAATCCCCGTGCTCCATCGCGCGATATGTGAAGCGATATTCCAGCCCCAGCGCGCGTTCGATATCGCGCGCACCTCGCAAGCGGTGGATCATCTCAACCGCAACAGCCATCGCAAGGGGCGAGTTGCGTTTGATTGCACTCAGGGCCTTCATGGCAAAATCAGAGCCATCGCTTTTCAAGTTGCGACAGATGTCATCCAGACTTTCCCCGCAGAAACAGGTTTCAATCATCGCCATATGCGCGATAATCTCTGCTACCGGTGCTTCTTTCACGGCGCTCATCAAGGAAGCAAGTTGCCCAGTTTCGCAAAGTGCAACTTTCAAACCGTCCCACTCGCTTTGCGGTATAAAGTGATCTGCAAATCCGCTTAGGATCGCATCGCCAGGGCCCATACGCGTGGTGGTTAATCCGAAATACTCGCCCAAACGGCCAGGTGCGTGGGCAAGCAAAAGGGAGCCGCCCACGTCAGGCACCAAACCAATCCCGCATTCAGGCATCGCAATCCGGCTGCTCTCGCCAACGATACGATGCGACGCGTGACACCCGATGCCAACGCCGCCGCCCATAGTGAAACCTTGTAAGAAGCTGACGATAGGCTTTCTGTAACCTGCCAAACGGGCGTTCAAGTGGTATTCATCGCGCCAAAAGCCTTGGCCATAGCTAAAATCGCCCGCGCGCCCTGTTTCATAAAGCTGTGCGATATCGCCCCCCGCGCAAAAGGCTTTTTCACCCAGTGCATCGATGACAACCAAGGCAACCTCAGGATCATGCGCCCATGCGCGCAAAGCGCCGTCAATCGCTTGGACCATATCATAGGTCAGCGCGTTGAGAGCATCAGGGCGGTTCAATGTGATATGGCCAGCTTTGCCAGAAACGCGGATGTGGATATCGCTCATGTTTGGGGGTCCTCGTGATCAATTGTGTGATCAGTTGTGTCGTCTGTTGTCAGGTTTCCAGCTTTATGTGACGCTTTGGAGGCGTAAGAGCAACACATTGCGCGCAATATAGCTCTCAAGACGGGCACCTACGTTGTGAATCAATGTGGCCAAGCGCTACTTTGGCGTCACACAGTTGGGGTGGACATCATGGAGCGCTCTGCCACGCGCATCACAATCGCAGCTGCGACACGGCAAAGGCCGCGTATGCTTTCAGATCTTTTACAATCTTTGCAGGCCTTGGATGTGCCGCAAGGGGCTGATATTTCTTTCGTTTTCGTCGAAAATGACAGCTCGCTAAAGATCGAACCCGAGGTGGACGCATTTTATAAACGCACGGGTTGGCCCGCAGTCGCGGTGCTTGAGCCGAACTTGGGTATTTCGCACGCGCGCAACAAGGCGATCGAGGTCGCGTTGGCCAGTGGATCGGACTGGCTTGCGTTCGTGGATGACGACGAACAAGTGCGCCACGACTGGCTGCGTATTCTATGGGCTGGCGCGCGCGATGCTGGTGCAAATCTTGCGGGTGGTCCCGTTTTGCCTGTTGCGCCTGTCACTGGTTGCTCTGATGACGAAACCGAAGTTCTGTCCTACTATGAGCGCGCCGCAGCCGTGAATGACGCGCGCAAAGTCGCAGCGATGGAAGCGGGGCGGCGCTTTGATTTGGAAACCAACAATTGGATTGTTGATCTTCATGCAGTCGAAGAAGCGGGCTTGCGCTTTGATCCAGAGTTTGGCCTGAGTGGTGGCGAAGATACTGATTTCTCGCGCCGTGCGCACAAAGCGGGGCTGACACTGGCGTGGGTCCCAAATGCAATCGTGCATGAAGAGGTCCCAAATGAGCGTTTGAGCGCCTCGTATATCGCGGACCGTGTGCGGGCGCAGAGTATTACCAAGTTTCAGATGATGCTGGCGGAAAAGCCGGGAACGGCCAGGGCGAGTGCGTGCGTACAGATCGTTGCAAAAGGGCTATCTGGGGTTTTGCGCATCGTTCTGTCGCCAATCTTGGGGCGCTATAGCTATTTTAGGGGGGTGCGCTCGATCGGGATCGCGCAAGGCTTTTGGGCTGGTTTGCGCGGCGAAGGACAAGCGCGTTACACGCAAGTCACGGGTGAGTAACTCTGGCGCGTAAGCGAGCGGCCTTGCGGGGAAAGTTTATTTAGAAAGATGAAGAGAAGCGGCGCGCTCCTATGCAAAGGAACGCGCCTTTTTTGATTTTAGTCCATCGGCTTGAAGTTGAACTCGCCACCTTGCTTGATGCCAGAAGGCCAGCGCGCAGTCACTGTCTTGGTGCGTGTGTAGAACTTGAACGCATCAGGGCCGTGCTGGTTCAAGTCACCAAAGACGGATTTTTTCCAGCCACCAAAGGTGTGATAGGCAAGCGGCACAGGGATTGGCACATTGATGCCGATCATGCCCACATTCACGCGGCTTGCGAAATCACGCGCGGCGTCGCCGTCACGGGTAAAGATCGCAGTTCCATTGCCGTACTCGTGATCCATCGCCAGTTTGAGCGCTTCTTCATAAGAACCCGCGCGCACAGTGGACAGGACAGGTCCAAAGATCTCGTATTTGTAGATGTCCATCTCAGGGGTCACGTTGTCAAAGAGGTGCGGGCCGACAAAAAAACCGTCCTCATACCCCTGCAGGTTGAAATTTCGACCATCGACAACCAGTTTCGCGCCTTGATCGATGCCTGTTTGTACGAGGCGTTCGATGTTGGCTTTCGCAGCAGAGGTGACCACAGGGCCGTAATCCACATCATTGCCAGCTGTGTATGGCCCGACTTTCAGCTTTTCGATCTTGGGAACCAGCGCTTCGATCAGACGATCCGCTGTGTCCTCACCAACTGGCACAGCGACAGAAATCGCCATGCAACGTTCGCCAGCCGCGCCATAACCAGCACCAACGAGGGCGTCGGCTGCTTGTTCCATGTCCGCATCGGGCATGATGATCATGTGGTTCTTGGCACCGCCGAAACACTGCACACGTTTGCCGTTCGCACAGCCCGTAGCGTAGATGTATTCCGCGATTGGGGTCGAGCCAACAAAGCCAACAGACTGGATAATATCGTCGTGCAGAATGGCATCGACGGCTTCTTTATCACCGTTCACGACCTGCAAGATACCCTTGGGCAGGCCCGCTTCTTCAAGCAGTTCGGCAAGCATCAAAGGCACAGACGGATCACGCTCTGATGGTTTCAAAATAAACGCATTACCGCATGCAATCGCAGGCGCAAACATCCACATTGGGATCATCGCAGGGAAGTTGAATGGCGTGATTCCTGCTGTAACTCCAAGAGCTTGGCGCATGGAGTACATGTCAATGCCGGGACCAGCGGCGTCTGTGTAGTCGCCCTTGAGCAACTCAGGTGCACCGATGCAATATTCAACCACTTCAAGGCCACGCTGAACATCGCCTTTGGCGTCTGGAATGGTCTTGCCGTGCTCTCGGCTTAACGCTTCAGCAAGCTTTTCCATGTCACGGTTCAACAGACCCACGAAAGCCATCAAAACACGTGCGCGGCGCTGAGGATTTGTTGCCGCCCATGCCACCTGTGCCTGTGCGGCGATTGCGACGGCGCCTGCCATCTCTTCAACATTGGCGAGTGGCACTTTGGCCTGCACTTCGCCCGTCGCGGGGTTATAAACGTCCGCGAAACGGCCTGACGTGCCTTTGACGTGTTCGCCGCCAATATAGTGCGTGAGTTCTTGCATTTTGAATCCTCCTGATGATTGAGCGAGAGTTTAGTCTTGCAAAAACGCTTTGAAAAGGCGCAAATACCCAAGAAGATTTTGCATTTTTGCAAAGGGTATGTGGTGGCTGATAATTGGGATGATTTACGAGTGTTTCTGGGTGTTGCGCGGGGGCAAAGCCTGTCTGCGGCGGGCAGAATTCTCAAGATTGATCCTGCCACTGTGGGCCGGCGCGTTGCGCGGCTGGAACATACAATTGGGACTGCACTTTTCGCCAAATCACCTCTTGGTTATGAACTGAGTGCCGCAGGTGCGCGCCTTTTACCCTTGGCCGAGCAAGCCGAGCAAACCATGGGGGCCGCGAGTGATCTCTTGGGCTCTCAAGGGCTTGCGGGGCAGGACATTAGCGGCAGCATTCGCATCGGTGCGCCGGACGGGTGTGCAAACTTTTTGTTGCCGCAGGTTTGCGCGCAAATCGTGGCGCAAAATCCCGAACTTGATATCCAGATCGTCGCGTTACCGCGCGTGGTGAACCTGTCCAAACGCGAAGCAGACATGGCCATCACCGTCAGTGCGCCGACGGCGGGGCGTTTGACTGTCCAAAAGCTAAGCGATTACAAACTCCACCTCGCGGCTACGCCGAACTATCTACAAGGGCGGCCGAAGTTGAAATCCCTTGCCGATCTCAGCCAGCATCGCATGATTGGCTATATTCCCGACATGATCTTTGACAAAGAACTCGACTATTTAGGTGCGCTGGGGGTTGAGCGTGTTCCGCTCGCGTCAAATTCGGTTTCGGTGCAATTCAACGCGATCCGACAAGGGGCAGGGCTCGGGATCGTGCATGACTTCGCTTTACCCGCAGCACCTGAATTGCGTCGTGTCTTAATGAGCGACATTAGCCTGACCCGCAGCTTTTATCTGGTGCGCCACAGTTCTGATCGTCGCTTGCAGCGTTTGAACCGTTTTGCAGAGCGTTTGGTTGCAGGTATTCGCGCTGAAATTGCACGGCTAGAGACATGGTGCGCGCAACAGGATGCACCGCACGCTTGACTCAATGGTGCTTTGCGGGAACTCTGAAGCTATTCAAATATCAAAGGAAACTTGCCTATGTTAGTTCAGCAAATCCTTAATTCCAAAGCGAGCATTGACGTCGTGACCGTCACGCCCGGCACTTTGGTCCACGATGCAGCACAACTTTTAGCCGAGAAACGCATTGGAACTGTGGTCATCTCAAAGACAGGTGAGACTGCCGATGGCATCTTGTCCGAGCGTGATATCGTGCGGGAATTGGCGGCGCATGGGGCAGGGTGTTTGGCGCAAAAAGTCGACGATTTCATGACGACAACGCTTGTGACCTGTACGCGCGCTGACAGTGCAGACAGCGTTTTACATCAGATGACTGAGGGGCGCTTTCGCCATATGCCAGTGGTCGAGGATGGCAAAATGATTGGATTGATCACTATTGGCGACACCGTCAAAGCGCGTCTGAGCGAGCTTGCGATGGAGAAAGATGCGCTTCAAGGGATGATCATGGGGCATTAATTTTGCTATAAATGCAGGTTCTGACTTGCGTCCATTGACGCAATAATGTTGCGTGCATCGCAAGAAATTCTGGAGCACACACATGCGCGTTGGCCTATACCCCGGCACTTTTGACCCTGTTACCCTTGGCCATATCGACATTATTCGGCGTGCTTGCGCTTTGGTCGACAAACTGGTGATTGGCGTGGCGATCAACCGTGACAAGGGCCCTTTGTTTTCGCTCGAAGAGCGTGTCGCGATGATAGAGCAGACCTGCTCAGAGCTCAGTGCGCAGACGGGCGTTGAGATCGTAGCACATCCTTTCGAGAACCTCTTGATCGATTGTGCGCGCGATGTAGGTGCGCAAATCATCGTACGCGGTTTGCGCGCGGTTGCCGATTTTGAGTACGAATATCAAATGGTTGGGATGAACCGCGTGCTTGATGACAGTATCGAAACGGTATTTCTAATGGCCGAAGCCCAACACCAAGCGATTGCGTCCAAATTGGTAAAAGAAATCGCGCGTCTGGGAGGCGACGTGTCTCACTTCGTTACACCAGAGGTAAACACCGCTTTGAAAGACCGCCTAGGATAGCCCTGTTTAACTTGCGTCGAGCGCTTCGATAATAGGTCCAAAATCAGCGGATTTCAGGCTCGCGCCGCCAACAAGTGCGCCGTCGACATTCTGCACGGCGAATATCTCTGCGGCATTGGCAGGTTTGACAGATCCGCCATAAAGCAGACGAATGCCGCGCGCGATTTGCGGTCCGAACCGCTGCTCTAGACGCAAACGAATGAAATCATGCACTTCTGATATCTGCGCGATGCTTGGCACTTTACCTGTGCCAATTGCCCAGATCGGTTCATAAGCGATCACCAAGGTTTCACCCGACACATCATCAGGGATGGAGCCCGCAAGCTGACCGCCAATAATATCAAGCGTGTTGTCTGCCTCGCGTTCTTCGAGTTCTTCGCCCATGCAAATGATTACCCGAAGGCCGGCTTTCAAAGCAGCGCGCGCCTTTGAACGTACATCTTCGTCGTGTTCATCATGATCGGCGCGCCGCTCGGAGTGACCAAGGATCACGTAGCTCGCACCGGCATCGATGAGCATTTCCGCAGATATATCGCCAGTGTGTGCACCGCTCTCACGGTGGTGACAGTTCTGCGCACCTAGCGTGATTGGACCTGTTTTGGTAAACGCAGATGCGCGGTGCAATAGCGTGTCTGGCGTTGCGATCATGATCTCGGACAATGCACCCGCGTGCGCCTCAGCGAGCGCCTCGATCTGTTCCAGATCAGCGCTTGTGCCGTTCATTTTCCAGTTGCCTGCTGCCAGTTTGCGCCGCATCGTGATCTCCGTTTTAAGATTACCCTTAGGTCATCTAAATCAGTGTGCAGGTCAAGGCTTTGCAGCTTCAGCCGCTTCTGCCTGAAGCTCTTCGACATCTTTGAACTTGATCGATTCACCGCATCCGCAGGCATCTGTCACGTTTGGATTGCGAAATTTGAAACCTGATTCCAGAAGCGACGTCTCATAATCAATCTCTGTGCCGAACAGAAACATCTGCGCCATCGGTGCGATCATGACACGCGCACCGTTTTGTTCGACGAGCTCGTCGTTTTTGTCGACCACGTTGACGTAATCCATGGTGTATTCCATGCCCGCACAGCCGCCCTTTTTGACGCCGATGCGCAAGCCCATGTGGCCGTCTTTATCCATCAACTTAGCAATCTGCGCTTCCGCTTTTTGCGTAATGGTCACAGCTTGCTTGCCTGGAATGCCGAACATGAAAAGTCTCCGAATGTCTTAGACGTGTTCTAAAGATAGGGGCCGCAGCGTATTCGCACAAGCGCTACGCGTGGACTACATGAAGCCCAGCTCAAGCCGCGCTTCGTCACTCATCATTTCCATGCCCCACGGTGGCTCCCAAACGAGTTCGACGTTGACCGTTTTCACACCTGCCATTGGTTCAATCGCTTCCGCGACCCAACCCGGCATTTCGCCCGCCACAGGACATCCAGGGGCGGTGAGGGACATCAAAACTTTGACCTCATTCTCTTCGCTCACGTCAATCGTGTAGATCAAGCCAAGGTCATAGATATTCACAGGA
>Ga0206130_10007641_pt1 | contig 11890 bp, 10 predicted proteins | sample Helgoland_Spring_9_FD_148637 | JGI IMG/M metagenome (GOLD analysis project Ga0206130, IMG submission 148637) | Pelagic subsurface seawater microbial communities from Kabeltonne, Helgoland, North Sea - Helgoland_Spring_Bloom_20160512_1 | ecosystem: Environmental > Aquatic > Marine > Epipelagic ...
CTGCACTGAGTACAAAATCATCTCTTGCTGATTTTGTATCAATTATATCAAAGAAGTTATCCATAGTTCTCTGATTAACAGCCCCCGAACGTTCAGTTAAATTTTTGTGATATAAAACGGTCATCCCTAACCTTGCAACAATCGTAGCATTTTATAAATCATGTATCGTTTATCAAGCGTGCTGCTCAGGCATGTTGTTACGTGGCCATCCACTGTTTCATAAAGCTTTAGAAGGCTTTGCAACGTTGCCCCTTGCGGTAATGCCATGTCAATATGACCAATTGATTGATTGGTTCTATCGTTAACGGTCATATGGATAAGTTTTTCAATCCACCAATATACAATTTCAATCAATTGATCTGCTGCGCCCTGATCCCCAGATTTTCCATACGCCAATGCGATAGCATTTAATTTGTCTTCGTCCAAATTGTGAACGCTGTTCAAAATATCAAAAATATCATGAATTGCGCTGATATCACCATTTTGAATCAGGCTTACAGCCTTGCCTGCGGATCCCTCGGATAATGCGGCAATCAAATCCATGTCATCAGGCATTAATGGTGTTGGCGATGCTTTTTGAATCAACACATTCATTGTGTCATTGGGTAGCGGGTCAAATGGAATAAAGCGACATCGTGACCGTATTGTTGGCAACAAGCCCCCTGCCCCATGTGTCACAAGAATAAGTAGTGTATTTTTAGGTGGCTCTTCCAATATTTTAAGTAAGGCATTTTGTCCTGCTCGCCCCATTGTATTGGCATCGTCAATAAGAACGATGCGCCATCCACCGTTCGCGCTGCTCTGTCTTAAAAACGGTGCGATTTTTCGAATGTCATCAACAGGTATTTCCTTTTTGAATTTGCCTTTGGCATCATCAAAAGGTAATTCGAGAGAACGAAAATCAGGATGCCCTCCACTCGCCAATTTTCTAAACACATCGTGATCTTGCGCAACATCCATTGATTCCGCCTTAGTGTCATCATCACCGAATAACGCGCCATTACTGTTGCTTTCTTTCATGATGAAACGGCTTAATCGATATGCCAATGTGGCCTTTCCCACACCTTTTATTCCATTTAAAATGATGGCATGCGGCATACGATTTGAACGCCACAGATCAAGCAGGTCGCGTTCAATCAAATCATGCCCAATGAAAAAAGATGATGATTTAGGGGGGCGTAACGCATCTGCTTCAGGTTCTGTAACGTCCAGTGTTGATAAAGAATCGTCGCTAAATCCTTCTTCGTTTATATTATCATCACCAAATAAATCCATTATGAATTTATAGCGGATAAAATATCTGAATGCACGCTTTCAATAGATTGAAGAGCGTTAATCACAACACATCGTTCAGGATTTTGTTCCGCAATGGTAAGGTAACCGCGTCGTAAATTTTCATGAAATTCAATCTTCATCCGTTCAAATCGATCTTCGGTTGATCCATCGTTATCGCCTTCCATACGTTTGCCCGCACGCATGAGCCCATCTTTCACATCAATATCAAGTATAAATGTTTTATCGGGTTGAAAATCACCAATGGACACGTGTTTGATTTTATTGAGAATAGCCAAATCAAATTGGTGACCATAACCTTGATATGCGATCGTTGAATCGGTAAAGCGATCACAAATAACGATCTTTCCATCGCTTAATGCTGGTTTAATCTTGGTTTCCACATGCATGTGTCGCGCGGTAAAAAACAATAAGGCTTCGGCCGTTGGGGTCCAATCACCACCTTCACGTTGAACTAATAATTCGCGAATTTTTTCGGCCTCAATGGTTCCACCAGGTTCTCGTGTTATCACAACTGAGGTCCCTTGTTTTTCAAGGGCATGTTTTAGCAATTGAATTTGTGTTGTTTTTCCTGACCCTTCACCGCCTTCAAAGGTTATAAACATAGGTTATGATCCACTTGATAAAAGTTTACCAAGATTATCAAACGCTCGTCCAAAAAATCCTGATTGTTCAATGGTGTCATTAGCAATTAATGGCACCTTAAAATCGCCGACTTCTGGAACTGTAATATGCAGAACACCGACTTCGTCGCCTTTATTAACTGGTGCTTTAATTGGACTATCGTACTCCACTTCAATTTTAATTTTGTCTTTTTGCCCTTTTGGAACGACAACGTTAATGTCTCTGTTTACACCAAGGGCAAGACTATCACTTCTACCGCCAAAAATTTGTGCATGGTTAACTGTTTGACCATTGGATAAGAGCTTTGTATTTTCAAATCCGTTTAACGCCCAACCGATCAACCTGGCCGATTCATCCGCGCGTGACTTCTCGCTATCTAATCCATTAACCACCATAATAACACGGCGGCCGTTTATTTCACCAGAGGCCATAAGTCCGTATCCCGCAATATCTGTGTGTCCTGTCTTGATGCCATCAACACCCATGTTGCGATAAAGCAATGGATTGCGATTAGGTTGCGTAATACCGCCATAAGTGAATTCTTTCATGCCATATAATGAATATTCATGTGGGAAATCAACGATCAAACGTTGAGCCAGTATCGCAAGGTCATTGGCCGTTGAATAGTGATCTGGATCAGGCCATCCACTCGCGTTTTTAAATTGAGACTCTTTCATCCCCAAATCATGCGCCTTTGCCGTTAATGTTTGCGCAAATTGGGCTTCGTCCCCGGCTAATCCTTCTGCCAAGGCTATTGCGGCATCGTTACCTGATTGCACGATAAGACCTTTTAACAAATCTTCGACCGAAACACGTGTTCCAACCTCGATAAACATTTTTGATCCACCTTTTTGCCACGCTTTTTCAGAGACAGGCAACATACTGTCCATTTGTACGCGGCCTTGCTTTAACGCATCAAAAACCATGTATGCGGTCATAACCTTACTCATCGAACTTGTCGGCATACGTTTGTCCGCGTCTTTTGACAATAATGTCATGCCCGTTCCCATATCAATGATAACGGCCTGTTTTGCGGATGTTTCCATCACCGCAAACGCGGGAGAAGACACAAAAATTAAAAAGATAAAGAGTGTAAAATTTTTCATACAGCTTTTATAGCTGTTACAGGTCTTATCGCCAAGAGTATATTATCGATCCGACGTTAAAATCTTTGAATCGCGACCTTGTTTTGAGAGCAAGCCTACAACATCTTCTGCCTTGGCAACAGATTCAACAGGGCCTATCTTAACGCGGTAAACAGGGGCGCCGCCTTCAACAGATTTAATAATGTTCACAGGTTCGCCAACGTTATATAACGCGGTTTTCATCGTCATTGCGTTATCTTCATTTGAAAAAGCGCCCGTTTGTATAAAAATATTTTGGTTTGAAACAACTGGTCTCGCCACGATCGGTTTGCGGGTTGGTGCTGCCGATGCTTGTTTTATCAAGATTTGATCAAACATTTTCCCACTTGGCGTTTCATCAGGTGCGGAGGCAGTGGTGTAAGATTGTGCCGTTATCGGTTTTGAAACAGGTTTGGCAATAACCAACGGCATGTCGTCATTTATTGACTGTCCACGGTTTAGTGCCATTTCTACGCCGCGTGTGCTGCGCCCATCTTTGGCGGCGCTTCCAACTTGTCGACTTTCTTTTTCCAACACATCAACGCGAACACGGGCGGTTCCTTGTGTTTTCATACCCAAAATCTCTGCTGCTTTTTCCGATAAATCCATTATACGATCATGGGCAAATGGTCCTCTATCATTAATTCGAACTATGATCGATCGTCCATTTTCAAGGTTTGTGACGCGTGCAATGGAGGGCATCTGTAGCGTACGGTGCGCTGCTGTTAATTCGTATTTATTGAATATTTCACCATTGGCAGTTAATTTCCCGTGAAATCCAGGGCCATACCATGAGGCGATTCCTGTTTCGCTAAGTTGATATTTTTCCTTTGGCCTATAGAGTTTGCCTTTAATACGATACGGGCTGCCGACTTTAAAATAGCCAACATGTTCTTTTTGTCCCGTGATACTTGGAACTTGTTTCATAAGGTGAGATCCCAGTTCAATTTCAGAACAAGCGGATAAAACGCACAGGGCTGATAGTAAAATAATTAAATTTTTCATAGGTAAAAATATACGTCCTGGATTTATTGACCGGCGGCGATCGCGTTCGCCAAAAGTCCCACTGATGTGGCAAAGTAAGTTGATCTATTCCACTTCATAATAACATCGTAATTGCCGTATGTCATGTATTTTGGCCCTGATAATCCATCCGGCGCAACCATCCCTGCCTTTATATCGGCGTGTGGCAATGGCGCGCCATTAGGCAGGGTAACACCCTTTTCACGCCAGTAAGTCAGCGAATGCTTGTTCTTGCGGTCAATATCGGTTTCAGATAACGTTGAAGGTGCAGAAATTAAACGTCCCCATTTTTCATCACCTTTCCAACCAGAACGCGCAAGGTAATTGGCCGCGGATGCAAAGACATCCGCCTTTGTCTTCCAAATGTCTTTTTTACCATCCTTATTATAATCTTGAGCATAGGCCAAAAAACTGGACGGCATAAATTGTGATTGTCCCATGGCGCCAGCCCACGAGCCAATCATTGCCTCGGCCGTGATATGGCCACCATCAATGATTTTTAGAGCTTTCATCAATTCTTTGCCGAAAAACTCTGCTCTGCGCCCTTCATAGGCAAGCGTGGCAAGCGAGTCTATAACGTCAAATCCCCCTGTATTTGATCCAAAATTTGTTTCAATTCCCCATAAAGCAACGATATATTGCGGTTGCACACCATAAGCATTACCGATTTCATTTAATAATTTACGGTGTTTTTTGAGCTCATGACGCCCTTGCTTTATCCGTTGGGATGAAACGATACGGTCTTTATATTTCGCAAAAGTCATCTTTGATTCGGGTTGCTTGCGGTCCAATTCAATAACGCGGGGCAAAAATTTCGAACCTTTGAATGCTTTTGCCAAAGTTTGTTCGGACACGCCCGCGCGTACCGCTTTGGCCTTAAACCCAACGATCCACTGGTTGTAAGCGGTTTGATCACCAGCAAAAGTGGGTGAAATTATCATCGTCATCAAAAAAATAAATAAATATCGCATGAATCGCAGTCTAAACAATTTACAAGTCCGTTCAAGAGTGTTAAAACCATTTTCGAAATCCGCACACAATCTCGGTCAGGACAGTTGGCAGAGCGGTTGAATGCACCGGTCTTGAAAACCGGCATAGGTTTATAGCCTATCCAGGGTTCGAATCCCTGACTGTCCGCCATTTACTTATTTAAAAACACTAAAGGTAGAGAAAAAAGCAGAAACGGCTAATTTTCTGTTGTTTCATCCATTTTGACAGGGCCACAAGGCATGATTGTTGAGATAGCATGTTTATAGACCAATTGGATATGACTCTCCCGCTTAAGAAGCACTGAGAAATTATCAAACCACGTTATATTTCCCTGAAGCTTTACTCCATTAACTAAAAAAACAGTGACTGCGACTTTTTGTTTCCTTACATTATTTAGGAAAACATCTTGTAAGTTTTGATTTTTTTCAGTCATGCCCGTTGCTCTTCTTTATATAATATAAACTTATGCTCTTTATACATTTAGTATAAATAATTTATTTTAACAACAAAAAAGAGGTTATCACTGAAATAGCTTAATCGGGAACGAAAATAATTGCTCTACATCACGTAAATTTTTATCTTTTGTTGTGATTATTGCAATATCGCCAGGATTAATCACTGTTTTTGGCGTGGAAAATGCATAATTCTTGTTTTCAGGGGAATAAACCGCGATGATTTGTATGTTTGCATCCAAATTAAGTTCACACAGCGGTATGCCTGTTATTTTACATTCAGACGTCACCTCTGCTTCAATAATGTTAACGCCCGTGTCGCGAATTGATTGAATGGATTTGATATATCCGCTGTGTAAATTCTGCAAAACTTTTGAAACAGTCACGGCACCAGGATTAACAATCGCGTCAATAAGGCGATCGGGCAACAGTTGGCCGTACAAATTAGTGGTGTTAAGTGATATGGCATATTGAGCGCCCATTTTCTTGGCAATAATTGCGGATAAAATATTGCTCTCATCATCGTTCATGACACTGATAAAAACAGAACAACTTTTTACATTGGCTTCCTCTAATATTGTATCGTCCAGTGCTGATCCATTCAAAACCAAAGCTTTATCAAATTTTTGATTGAGATGTCGCGCCCGAGCAACATTTTTTTCAATAATGATTAAATTATTGCGGCGGTATGTTGGCGAATTGGAAATTTCATCACAGACAGCTTCGCCAACGACTCCACCTCCACAAACAATGATATTGCCATTGTAAATGTCATTGTTATTACCCAAATGAAGCAGGAGATCGAGTAAAATTGCCCTTGGGCACGCAATATACAATTCGTCATTTTCAGTGATGAGCGTTTTGTCATTGAATTCGATTGATTGTCCGTCGCGCAATATAAACGGGATTGAGAAATCCATCTCTTTTTGTGAGAGGTGGATATCCCCAATTGTTTGCCCGACAAGCGAGTGACCAGCCGACGCCATGAACCCAAACAAATGAATATAATCATTAACCAAACTGATGTCATTTGTTGTTCCAGGCACGCCCATGCGTAGAAATATGCTCTTTGCTATTTCTTCTTCGGGCGAAATAATATTATCGATGGGCATGTGATGTTGAGAAAACAAATTTGACCATTCTTTGTTACGGTATTCTTTTTGCCTTATACGGGCAATTTTCTTTCGGACATTAAACACAGAATGCGCAACCTGACACGCAACCATATTCACTTCATCGCAATCGGTTACGGCGATGATTATATCGGCATCAGCAGCCCCCGCCTTTTTAAGGACATCCGGCTGTGAGGCATGGCCTACGACACCTTGTATATCGTATGTATCAGTTGCCTTTTTTATCAAATAGGCATCATTATCAACCACGGTGATGTCGTTATCTTGCGTTGATAAATAAGTTGCAATTGATAATCCGACGCGGCCAATTCCACAGATAATTATTTTCATGATTTTATTGCCATTTTGGTTAAGTCAGGAGAATAGGATATTTCTAAAGATTTGAGTTTACGATGCAGGGCTGTTCTCTCCATTTCAATATGGTCGGCCATTTTTGCAATATTGCCATTAAATTTATGCAATACATTCGTTAGGTAATTTTTTTCAAATTGCTCGCGCGCTTGCTTTATTGGAGTGTCATAGAGAGCGGAAGAGTATTCCTCGCTGTTGCTTATATAATGAATGTTATCGTCATCTTGATTTGAGAGGTCCGCTTCATCTGCATTCACACCAAGAAATAATAAATCATTACGTGATATAGATTGCTTATCAGCAAGGAAAACGTTCATAACGGCCCATTCCATAGCTAACTTGAGTTGTTTTATATTGCCTGGCCAATCATATCCGGAAACATATTGCAGAGCCGCCATATCTATATTTATTTCTGGGGCAAGCAAATCATCGCAAATATCTTTTATAATATCAGAAACTAAAATAGGGATGTCTTCTTTACGGTTTCGCAATGGTGGTACATCAAGTTTAATAACGGACAGGCGATCGTAAAGGGTAGAGCTGAATTTTTGATTCTCCACAGCCTTATCAAGTTTTTCATCAGATAACGAGATAATTCGGCACAAGGTATCCTGTGATGAAGCTTTCTTTAGCAAGCTACTCTGCGTTTCTTGATCGCAACCTTCAATTGATTGGATAATCAGCGTCCCCTCCTCAGCCTTTGTGAAGACATCATCAATATTCGCCGCTGTCAAATCGTGACCATGGATAACATGTACTGATTTTTTGGAGCGGCTAGATTGTTCGATCAACAGCTTGGCAAGGCGCAATTTTCCTGTACCTCCTTCACCAGTAATAAGCACACGGGCATCTGATTTTTTATTATCTTCTATCATGGTGCTCAGATCATGCATTGATTCCGAGCGAAATTGAGATAGCCCGTCGTGTGTTGTTTCCAACCGATCAGATCGATTTTTTAATCGTGCATTTTCATCATAAAGATTTTTTTGCTCTAAAACACGTTCAACGGTCATCATCATATGATCAATTTGAAATGGCTTTTCAATAAAATCATAAGCCCCATCTTTCATTGCATTAACGGCCATTTCAACGTTGCCATGACCACTTATCATCAAAACAGGAATATGTTTTAGATTTTGGTCGCGCTTAAGATTTTTGAGGATTTCCATTCCGTCCATATCGCTGTTTTCCAACCATATGTCCAAAACGATCAAATCGACAACATTATCTGCAATCAACGAAAACGCCTGTTCGGAATGGGCGGCCTTTAGGACATTGTAATTTTCATCCGTAAAAATATCGCCAAGTAAATTGCGTATATCGGCTTCATCATCGATGATTAAAACTGTGTGCGACATTGGTTATATGCTCTCCTGTGGGATCGGTATGGATATTGCCATTATAGTTGAATAACCCTCACCATCCAATAGTGGTATTTCAGGATTAAATAGTAATCGCCCTTGATGGTCTTCGGCAATTTTTTTAACAATGGCCAAGCCAAGTCCTGTCCCCTTTTCTTTATGAGTAACATAGGGTTCGCTTAATTCTTGTTTATTGTTTGACGGTAATCCAGGACCTTTATCAGCCACGGCCATAATAAAATTATTGTTATCTTTGATCAGAGCAAGTCCGATCATTTTTGGCAATTCTTGGTTATCCATCGCCTCAATTGCATTTTTTATTAAGTTATTCATAACTTGTCTGATTTGTTGTGCATCATGAGGAATATGAAATACGATATCATCGACTTTTAAATTAAATGTAACATCACTATGCGCTTGTTTATGAAGTGTATATATCTCGTTTATGACAGGAATAATGTCATCATTTTTTAAAACAGCGTCAGGCATTTTTGCAAAATCGGCAAAGCTATTCACCATGGTTTTTATATCCCCAACGTGGCGGATAATTGTATCGGTACATTGATCAAAGATGATACGCGCATCATTATCTAAATCCTTTCTATACTTTCTGTTCAACCGTTCTGCCGACAGTTGAATTGGCGTTAGTGGATTTTTAATTTCATGGGCAATCCGCCGTGCAATGTCCGCCCATGCCGCCTTACGTTGGTTAGCCAGAACGGTTGTTAAATCATCAAATGTAATGATAACGCTTTTCTCGTTATTATCTAATACTTCAACAACAATTCTAACCAAAAACGTTCGTATGGCGTTATCTTGGCGACGTATTTTTATTTCGCAGGTTCTGACTTGTCCAAAATCTTTGTGCTTAAACGCGTCGTCCAATTCCGCATCCAGATCAGGCATGATATAACCAATTTTTTGACCAATTAATTCATCGATTTCAGTAAGTAAAAGGGTGCCTGCAGCATTATTTGCAAGTGTAATTATTTTATCTTTATCCACGGATAATACGCCCGTTGAGACACCACCCAAGATGGTTTCCGTGAATCGTCTTCTAAAATCCATTTCGATATTGGCGTTCATAAGCTCGCCTTGCTGTGTTTCAATTTGTTCGGTCATACCGTTAAACGCATTACCAAGTAATTTAAATTCATCAACAGCATAAGACGGATCGACACGTACACTTAAATCCCCTGCCCTTGCCTGTTCCGCGGCATTAATTAAATCAGTAATAGGTCTCATCAATCGGCGCGCAAAGGATAACCCAAACCATGTGGCAGCAATGGTTAGAAGTAGCGTAATAACAACATAAATAGACGTAAGCAATATTTGCAATCTTGTACTGTGGCTTTCTAATTCCTGATATTGCCGAACGCCCTCACGTGCACGGGCGACATGTCCCAAAACTTTCGGGTCGATTGCTCTTCCAACATAAGCAAACAAATCATTGTAGTGACGCAATTTAATTAATGCACTAATTTCACCATTTCCCATTTCATTGATAATTACATTTTCACCGTTTACTGTTTCCAAATCGTTTATTGATATATTGGGTGGATTAAAATCAACGTCCGTTTCTGCCTGGGATACAACATCACCCTGAGAAGAAAACAAATGGATATTTGAAAAATTTCTCAAATAGCTTTGAGTTTTCAACATTTTTTGCATGGCCTCAGGGTTATCGAACAACATGTTTGCTTGTCTGTCCAAATCATTTCCCATACCCAAGACATCCGCGCGAATAAGCTGTTGGTGTTCTATCAAATACGCCTCGGCAACCGCTTGTGATTCAATAATCGCCGTACGTACGCGATCATCTAACCACCCATGTAGCCCAAAATAGAAAAACCCAACTGAAAACACGGCCATAATCATGGCGGGCAATGCGGCAAGAATTGAGAACACAAAGACCAATCGAATATGAAGATTCGATCCTACGACTCCTCTTTTTCGCCGAATATACAATGCAATAATACGGCGAGTGACCAATACAACGAGAGTTAGCAATATGATCAAATTAATATTTAGCAATATAATCAAGCCATTTGAGTTGTTCCCAAATGGTGGAACGTTGGTGAGCGCAGCATAAGTTAGCAATCCGCACGCTGCACCAACCACAATTAAAATTGTAACCAATCGGTTCATCAGCGTTTTGCGATGAAGCCATATGCGAGCCAGCCGTTTAAAACGACCTTGAACAAGATTATCTTTGTTGCTTATTGTTTTGTGCATTTCCCCTATCCTTTTAATGACTTTTTCGTTACTTTCCAAGAGCTATGAGTTTTTCACCATCAAATATCGCTATTTTAGTTGTTGCCGGTGGCACAGGCACACGCATGAAATCCGATGTGCCAAAGCAATATATGACCATTCATGGTCAATCAATCATACGCCACACTATTGAGAAGCTAATACCGTTCGGGCAAGTTTTTTGCGTGATTGATGAAAATCATATGACATTTTACGAAGAAGCGGTTAGAGGGCTTGACCTTCCACCACCTGCTTTTGGCGGACAGACGAGACAAGAAAGCGTTCACAACGGTCTAAAGCATATAGAACGTGAATGTCACCCATCCCATGTTCTTATCCATGATGCTGCACGTCCTTGTTTTTATACTCAAGATATCCACAACGTTATTGGCAATTTATCCAATCACTCTAATGTAACGCTTGCACAAAAAATAACTGAGACAATCCAAAAAAATGGTGTGCCAATTGATCGTGATGATGCATGGATTATACAAACACCGCAGGCGTTTCCATTTGATGAGGTTTTAAATGCGCATGATGACGCGGTTAAAAATAATATGAGCACAACAGACGATACCGCAATCATGGCTAGTCACGGCCACCCCGTTCACTATGTTGAATGTGGCCGTCATAACCTTAAAATCACAACGCAGGATGATTTCAAAATGGCACAAACGCTTTTGTCACAATCAATTGAGACACGTACAGGCATGGGATTTGATGTCCATGCCTTTGATAATATCGCGGCAACATCCGTACATCTTTGCGGTGTGGACATCCCACATAACAGATCATTAAAAGGGCACAGTGATGCCGATGTTGGTTTACACGCAATAACAGATGCAATTTTGGGTGCGATTGCACAAGGCGATATAGGCACGCACTTCCCTCCATCCAATAATGATTTTAAAAATATGGACAGTCATGTTTTTTTAGATAAATCGGTTGAGATATTAAAAGCCAAAGGTGGATCGCTCACCCATATTGACCTAACGCTTATTTGTGAAGAACCCAAGATAGGTATGCATAGAGAAACAATACGCAATCACCTCTCAAATCACCTCAGTTTATCGAAAAGTCGCATATCCATTAAGGCCACGACATCAGAACAGCTGGGCTTTACTGGTCGCCGTGAAGGTGTCGCGGCGCAGGCGGTCGTGACAGTGAAAGTACCATCACATGATTAAGTCACACGAAATCATTGCTACCTTTTTCTATTCTGGGTATCTAAGGCCAGCGTCAGGAACATGGGGAACCTTGGCGGCGCTTCCTCTATGTCTTTTTGT
>Ga0206130_10007644_pt1 | contig 11885 bp, 10 predicted proteins | sample Helgoland_Spring_9_FD_148637 | JGI IMG/M metagenome (GOLD analysis project Ga0206130, IMG submission 148637) | Pelagic subsurface seawater microbial communities from Kabeltonne, Helgoland, North Sea - Helgoland_Spring_Bloom_20160512_1 | ecosystem: Environmental > Aquatic > Marine > Epipelagic ...
ATTTTCCAGACTACATCGCCCACAAAGTCAAGACTGCCGGGATTGACGGCAGTGCCTTTGATCTGAAGGCGGAAGCCCTCCCAAAAGTTCGAATTGCTTTGTTCGGATTGGGCAATCGCGGGCAGAGCTTGATTGACATGTTGCAATGGCTCGTTCAGCAGGGCCACGCCGAAATCACCGCAATCGCCGATATCAATGGCACCAAGGTGAATAAGGCATTGGAACAAATCCGTGCTTTTCAAACGAGTGTTCCCCAGGTTTTTACAGGCGAAGAGCTGGCCTGGAAAGCAGCCATGCGGACGGAAGTTGCAGACCTCGCTTTGATTTGCACTCCTTGGGAATGGCACACCCCCATGGCACTCGAGGCCATGCGGAATGGTTTGCATGCGGCCTCGGAAGTCCCCATTGCGTACACTCCAGAAAATAGCATTGAGCTGATTCGCACCGCCGAAGAGACCCAACAGCATTGTATCATGCTGGAGAATTGCTGCTACAACCGGGAAGAGTTGTGGATATTGAAGATGATTGAAGAAGGCGTCTTTGGTACGTTGACCCATGCGGAATGCGCGTACATCCATGACCTCCGGCAATTGATGATTGACCCCGCGTATTACGAGGACCGCTGGCGTTTGCGCCACCACCTCGAGCGCAATGGCAACCTCTACACCACACATGGACTGGGTCCAGTCTGCATGTACTTTGACATTCTCCGCGGTGACAATTTGACGCACTTGACTTCGATGAGTTCACGAGAAGCCGCTTTGTCCGAAGCGTTGGCAGCCTCGGATGATCGGGAGTTGCGCAAGATGTCCAAGCAAGTCGTTTGTGGCGATGTCAACACCACGTTGATTGGTACAGCCCAAGGGCGATCCATCATGTTGCAATTCGACGTGCACAGCGGACGACCCTATACACGCTTGGACAAGGTCATTGGATCGAAAGCCGCCCACTACGGTTACCCTTCCCGTTTGTACATTGACCATGGTGCCTCTTGGGGTGGACACGATTGGTTGGAAGACGAGCAAAAAAGTGAATTCCAAGATCAATACGAGCATCCCCTTTGGAGCCGCTTGCAGCGCCTTGCAGACGACCACCAGCAGGGCCACGGCGGCATGGACTTCATCATGATGTACCGGTTAATTCGCTGCTTGAATCTCGGAGAATCGCTCGACATGAATGTCTATGACGGAGCCCTTTGGTCCCTGGTTGGAGCCTTGTCCGAAGCCTCTGTGGCATCGGGATCCAAGCGCATGGACATTCCAGATTTGACCGCAGGACGTTGGAAACAATCCGTTCCTCACCCCGTCGGTCGAGACATCTAATACTTAGGCGGTGACGCCTAAAACTTCAGCCATTTTCGCTCCAATGTGAGCGGGGCTATCCACTACGTGCACGCCACATTCACGCAACACGCGCTTCTTGGCTTCCGCTGATTCCTCTTCACCACTCACGATGGCTCCGGCATGTCCCATGGTACGCCCTTTGGGAGCCGTCACACCAGCGATGAATCCAACGACAGGCTTTGTGCCGTGCTCCTGAATCCAACGTGCCGCTTTGATTTCTAAATCGCCTCCGATTTCACCGATCATGATGATGCCGTCTGTATCGTCATCCGCCATGAGGAGCTGAACGGCTTCCAACGTGGTGGTACCGATGATGGGATCTCCTCCAATGCCGATGGCTGTGGATTGTCCCATTCCTGCTTTGGTCACTTGGTCAACCGCTTCATACGTCAACGTGCCTGACTTCGACACGATACCAATGCGGCCGGGCGTGAAAATGAAACCGGGCATGATGCCCACTTTGGCCTCTCCTGCCGTGATGATGCCTGGACAATTCGGACCGATTAAAGTGCAGTCTCGGCTATCCACATACGTTTTCACACGGGTCATATCAGCGACAGGAATTCCCTCCGTGATGGCCACAATCACACCAATCCCGGCATCAGCAGCTTCCATGATCGCATCCGCCGCAAATGCTGGCGGAACGAAAATGATGCTGGTATCCGCTCCGGTTGCCGTCACCGCTTCACTCACCGTATTGAATACCGGCTTGCCCAAATGTTCCTGCCCTCCTTTGCCTGGAGTGACGCCTCCCACCACTTGCGTGCCGTAGTCAATCATCTGTCCAGCATGGAAAGTTCCTTCACTGCCGGTAAATCCTTGGACAATGATTTTAGAGTCTTTGTTGACGAGTACGCTCATGATTCAGTGGATGTGGTTGTTCGCGCCGCGAATTTAGGCGAATTTCGCACCATGAACCGAGGAATTGCCGCAGCTTTTGATGGAAAAACCATTTGTGCCTTGTCTACACCCATGGGAATGGGCGGAATCGCCGTAATCCGGGTATCTGGTCCAGACGCATTTGACTTGGCGAATCGGGTCTTTTCGAAGGACCTCGCTGCGGTGGAATCACACCGCGCCGTATTTGGCATCCTGAGGAATGCCGCAGGTGAGACCGTCGACGAGTGCTTGGCAACCGTGTTCCGAGCACCCGGAACCTACACCGGCGAAAACACGGTGGAGTTTGGGGTACACGGTTCCACCTTCATTCAAACGGAGGCCGTCCGGGCATTGATGGATGCAGGTTGCCGCCATGCGGGTCCTGGGGAATTCACCGCACGCGCTTTCCTCAATGGCAAGATGGACTTGACCCAAGCGGAGGCTGTCGGTGATTTGATTGCCGCAGAACATGCTGGAGCGCACCGGCTGGCCATGGAACAACTCAAAGGAACGTTCGCTAAAGAAATCACGGCTTTGCGCACCGAGCTGATCGGGTTTGCGGGATTGCTTGAATTGGAATTGGACTTTGCCGAAGAAGACGTCGAGTTTGCAGACCGTGCGCGCTTTGATCAGCTGCTGGAAACCTTGATTGCACGCATCGCCAGCTTGGCCGATTCATTCCGCAAGGGCAATGCCATTCGGGACGGCATTCCTGTCGCCATCTTGGGCGCTCCGAACCGCGGGAAATCTACCCTACTCAATGCCTTGCTTGGGGACGACCGGGCCATCGTCAGTCCCATTCCCGGCACGACACGCGACACCATCGAAGACACGTGTGTTTTGGGGTCATCCAAGTTTCGCTTTACCGATACTGCAGGGATTCGAGCGACCGATGATTCCATCGAGTCCGAGGGGATTCGCAGGGCCTGGCAAACGGCGAAACGGGCCTCGTTGGTGCTGTATGTCCTTGACGCCAGTCAAGACTCCGTCGCCGAAGCCAACGCCGCATTAAGTGCATTGGAGATCGGACCCGAAACGGACGTCATCGCTTTGTGGAACAAGACGGATCTTGCTGATGCGCCTGCATTGTCCGGGTGGGAGAGCCTCTCCATTGCCGCCGCCGAAGGGAAGGGCATCGAGGAATTGAAGGTGCGATTGGAGGCGCTGGGGCTTACAGACGATTCAGAATCATCGATCATGGTCACCAACCTTCGGCACTACGAAGCTCTCATGGAATCCAACGCATCCTTGGTGACCACACGGGCCGGGCTGTCCAACGGAATTCCCGGTGACCTCGTTGCCAGCGATGTGAGGCAGGCGCTGCACCACCTTGGCACCATCACGGGAGAAATTGACCCGGAGGACATCCTCGATCACATCTTCAGCAATTTCTGTATCGGAAAGTAACCGATGCAAACGAAGTAAAATGGCTAATACGACAGGGAAGAAATTGGTTCGATCTAAAAAAAGGGCATATAATTACACCATGACCTATGTAAAATCCCTCATGATTCGAATTGTTTGTTCCTTGATACTCTCTTTGAATATGGTTTTTTCAGGATATACTCAAGATGACCGATTCCTTCCCGATGTTGACGGCGAGAGATTTGACCGCGAGAACTACACGATGATCTGGAACTCCGAATTACGGCTCCCAAAAATCATTACGTACGAGCTAACAAAAGAAGAGTTGATGGGTTCTTCATGCAGCGGTGCGAGATACCATTCCGATCCCGACGTGAATGCATATTCAAATACAGATTATGAAGGCGCTTTTGATGTAGGTTTTGAGAAAGGCCATCTCATGCCTGCGGCGCACGGTAATTGGGATGAGAAATCCTGTTTACACACTTCCTATTATTCAAATATTTCGCCGCAAAGCACAACCTTAAACCGTGGTGTTTGGAATAAATGCGACAATCGAATTGATTCCCTTGCACGTGAAAAAGGACGTGTATACGTTCATCAAGGTCCGATTCCAATTTTCTTAGATTCACTGCCGAGTGGCATGCCCATTCCGATAGGATACTGGAAGACAATTCTGTATCAAGACAATGGAAATTGGACAAAAGAAAGTTACCTATTTTCCCAGCACCCAGAGGAGGATTACGGTTTTAACCATAATGTCATTGATGACTTATTTATTGGCGTTCTGCTCAATTTTCCTCTTTATAATTCCGAAAATATTGAGCCTATTGATTGTCTCCATTGTACGCAGATAAAAGGTCTCTACGAGTATCTGTTTCTTGAAATTTACGGGCAATGGTATAGTGAATATGCAAAGGCGAGTGATCCTAATCCTATCTACAGGAAGGTCAGTAGTTACTATCCCGCAATTTCAGAGTTCTATGATGAAGGAGGAGACGAAAAGCTAATTGAGGCATTGCGAGTTTCATCGTTTGCTTGGAATAGAGACTTCATTGCGGAACACAGGACCCATATCACGATGCCTTTTGCTGAACGAGCGTGGTTCACCATAAACGAAATCGCCCCGTATTTCTTTTTGTTTGAAGAAGAGTAGATTCTCCCCGTACTCAAACCGCACTAGTTAGCAGTAGAATGGCGAATACGACAGGGAAGAAATTCGGGGGAAGAGAAAAAGGAACTCCCAACAAACTGACTGCAGAATTGCGGTCGGCTCTCAAGGATGTTCTGTATGATGAGATTGAACAGATCCCTCATCGATTGGATGAGTTGGAGACCAAGGATCGACTGGAACTATTGGTGAAGTTGATGCCGTATGTTTTCCCGAAGGTGCAGTCGGTGTCTCAGTCGTTGGATGAGCCGATGAGTTGGTGACAAGTCGAGACTAGATTTGACTCGATGTTACTGATTCAATGAAACATTCGTGGCTGCCCTCCTTGCGGCTGAATAGCTAGCGCAAAATGTGACAGTAAATTAATATTACATTTGATTATGAATCGAACCTCTATCTGTTTTCTGTTAGCGAACTTCTTTGCATTTTACAGCCTTGAAACTCAGGCAACTCAAGAAATTTCCATACGAGACTCCACTGCTGGCAACATTTTAAACAACTGGGAAGTATTTGTTGGAACTAATATTTCAACAGTATTTGCGAATGATGGAATCAATGTTTTTGGCGAACAACCATCATGGCATGAGCGACGTGTTCAGGGAAATGGATTGTGGACAAGCGATCCTGCGCCAAAGGTTGGTTTTTCAGTCGCGCTCGGAAAAAAAATTGAAATCGCCAATAGGTGGTCGACGAATCTTCATTTTCTTTTTCAGCAGAAGGGCGTTAAAAGTGGGTCAAACTCAGAAAATACGGGAGATAAAAACACACTCAATTACGCTTCGGCGAGACAATTCGTGACTTTTGACTTGACGAATAGCTGGTCGGTCAAACTAGGGATAGAGGAGAGCTTTCTCGTGCACCAGCGGTTGAATGTTGGTTCTGAAACTTTCACTTTAGATTTTCCTTTACTTGAAGAGATTGCAATCTATCCTTGGGGGGAAGAACGGGAATGGGGAAGGACAGACCTATCAATACTAACTGGTGCAGCATATCAAAAACAGGACACGCCTTTTGGCGTTCAAGTTATAGCTGGACTCGGAATGAGGCCTGTTGGTTATACCATCATTTATATTGATGATACAGGTGCTGTTTTTCCGGGGCCATTCGATAAGAACCTTTTTATCAACGCATCCCTCTCGTATCGCATTTAGAGGCAGGGTCAATTCATCCTTGCAGCGTTTATGAATGGCCTCAAAATCGACCCATGAACGACATCAAAACCATCGAAGAGCTGAGGACTTACCACGAACGATTGAAGGAGGTTGTAGCGGTCTTAAAACGGCTTGAGGAAAGGGACAAAGAATCAAAGGGTCAAGCCAAAGAGCATCAACGGCTTACAAAGAGTGAAAACCATAAGACCAAACCGTACACCAGTTCCTTAGGGGCGGTGATGAAGCGAGACCTATGAGGCTCACTTCTACTTTCTTCTTCGCGCTTCACTCACTTCTACGGTCATAGCGCCAAACCCGTGAGGGGTGAATAGAACGTTGTCTTTAGAGCTGAAAACTTCATGGCTTAAATTACCGTCATCGTAGCTAATCGTCACGTCTCTAAATCTTTTCTTTGAATCATAAAGGTGTAAACAAAGCACCTCGTTAGCCTCGACCCTTATTGTGACTTTATCTTCGGTTTCTTCGTCTGCTAGTAATTCGCTCGTATCGAAATCGAAGTGTAAGATTCCATCCGGTGTTACCATAACACAGGTTGTGTCTTGTGCATGAACACAAAGGGTGCTGAGCCCAAATAGCAGTGCAATTAGCTTATTCATAATCTCTTGAGGTTTTAGGTTTCTTATAAATAAGACGACTAAAACAGCTCATTTATTATGATTGGATCAAGCCTCGGCATATTCTCTACTCTCAGCACAGGTACTTCTAGGCTCCTGAGATAACCGAGCGTCACTTGCATGCTATTTTCAGATAAGCAAGAAAACAATAGACCCGTCGATTTCGAACAATTGGAAAGAAGAAGGCTTGAGAAGCCTTCTAAAGGGTAAGGGGTGTGCTATCAAAAGTGGTGCAGCATATCACAAACAGGACACGCCATTTGGCGTTCAAGTTATTGCTGGACTCGGAGTGAGGCCTGTTGGTTCGACCATCAATTTTATAGATGAAAAATGGTATATTCATTCGCTGGGGCCTTCTCTATAAACAGCTTACAACTCTAAAAACCAAAGTTATGCTAAGTAAATCAGCAAAATGGATGATATTCACTATTCTATTCTTTGCATTATTAAGTACAATCACAACATATTTCTCGTTCACATTTTCATATTACTTATTTTTTATATCTGTACCATTATTGGTATCGACAGCATTTTTCGGCCAAGCGGCATGGGTAGAAATCTCTCGTGAAATTGATGAGATTAATAGAAAAAAAGAAGAACGACATTTTAATTCATTAAATAAAGAAGAGCAAATTGTTTACGTGGAAAAATATCCAAATAGTGAAGTTTCTGTAGCTTTTAACAAACGTAAAGAGCATAGGGAATATTTAATCTATGCTCAGAAAACCTTATCTGAATCCACGGAACCAATCCTAATAAATACTTATAAAGCAACTTGTGTGACTCATGAAGACAAAAGTTTCAAGCACGATGATAAATCTATTTACTGCTATGAATGGATTAAAAAATCTGGTGATTTATTAGACATAAATGAAATTGAGGAGATATTAAAATTTAAGGCTGAGCAATATGCCTCAGATGTAAAAAAGGGTCTGGATATAAGCATGAATCGCCCGTTGGGATATGTTCCAAACTTACGTTTTGCACTTTATAACGACTTCTGTTTTTACTCTTACCCTGAACGTATGGCATTACCATTTGAGATGACGATTAAGACAACTCCTTCATCTTTATCACATAAGTTCTCTGGCCAAATCGATGATACAATCTATAAAAATGGAGCTTTATTTTCCAAAGCCAACTCTAAGCAAACTAAATCAAATCTAGATAAATTAGACACTATTCCTGAATGGTTGAGTAATGCTATTCAAGATTGGGGAAAATTCTTGCTCTCATTAACTGAAATTGATGACCAAAAGACAAATTTAAATGACATACAGTTTGATTTTTTCTTTTGTAAAACACACTTCCTAGATGACAATGAAGATGAATTGTTTTTTGCAGATGAGATGCAAATTAAAGTTTTACTAAAAGATGATGAAGATGGCGAATGGTATGAAGGTGATCAAATTTATTTTCCAGAATTAATTTGTGGGGATGATAGTGATCATCATTTTCAATCATGTATTTTCTATAACACACCAGCTAGTAGTAATACAGAATTAGGCTCTGGCTGGAGTAATACAGGAGGGTTGAATTTTGAAGCAGCAGTTGGTTTTCTAAAAAAAATGCCAGTAATTAATTATGAATTACTTGCAGATGAAGAAAGAAATAGTTTTAAATACTTTAGTTCAGCTAAAATTAAGAGCTAATGCTTGGTTACGTGGGCTACAACATGCGTGAATTCTGAGAGATACCGTTGGAAAAAGGGCAGGATTATCCATTCGCTGCATCAAGTATTAACCTTCTCCTGGCCCTGCTTAAACCGTTTTAAAGATCTCCGAGCCACTATACCTCGACTTAATTGTACCTCATTTGTACCTTATAGCTCTAATCGTATGTGAATCAGCGCTAATCACTTTCTGTATCGGAAAGTAACCAACACAAACCAAACAAAGGTTGAACGCACAAACTGGTTGAATCAAAAAGGCTGATATGAAGACAAAAAAGCGCGCCCCTGTATTGCAGAAGCGCGCCATTCAAAAGTCAATCGCTGAATCCGATTCAGAAACCGTAACCCACCGAAAGCTGTAGGTTTGGCAGAACACGGCCATAGCCTAGGGTGTTTGGAATTTCATCCATGACATCCATGTTCGCTGCAGTTGTTCCTGTTGATGTAACATCACCACCTGATGTGTGCAAACCACCGATGTCAAATCCTACGGTGAATCCTTTCACAGGTCGCGATCCAAAACCAATCCCTACGTAACCGACGGGATTGTTATCGTACAGAATAGAGTAAGCGTGATTCTCATCATCTTGATCTGTGAGTGTTCCTTCGATGCCTCCGATGCCAATTCCAACGCTGAATCGAAGCCAATCAAAGTCTTCGAATGGACGATGGTTCAAGAATACACCCATCCAGTTGGTTGCAGCTGTACCATCGAAAGTGACCCCACCTATTTCTTGAGAAACAGGATTGTCACCTGAAAAAGCCCCAACGCCGACATTGACCGTTGTCTGCTCAGACAGATTGTGCGTGAAGTTCAATGAAGGGCCAAATGGGCTGATGCCAACGCCAACGTTGTAAGCAGCAAATTCCCTTGCCCCGTCGTCTTGAGCTTGAGTAAAAGTGCTAGTCGCTGCAAATAAAGCTGCAGCCGCTAAAATTGAAAAAATCTTTTTCATAACTGAAAATTTAAAGGTTCATAACAGCCGCAAGAAAAAAAAAAGATTCATCTCCAAATCTAGAAAGCGACATCGAGTTTTGACAACCAATTGTTAAAATCACCAGGCTCCTGATGCTCGGGGAAAGGTTGCTCAGATGACTTCGAACGAGGTGCAAATGAAACTCGACGTGAATGGAATGTAGAATGCGGCGGAAATGCCTGACCTTAGTCATTCAACGAACTCGCGCCATGGACAATATCCCGCCTTGCCCTCAATGCCAATGCATGTATGCGTACTCCAACGGCACGCTATTGAATTGTCCAGAATGTTTTCATGAGTGGAGCCCTGAAGCCGCTGCGGAATCACAAGAAGCCGATGATTCGGATCAGGTCTTGGACTCCAATGGCAACCCGCTTCAAAACGGAGATTCCGTCATTGTCATCAAAAACTTGCCCGTCAAGGGAGCGCCGAAGCCGGTCAAAGCCGGCACCAAGGTGAAGAACATTCGCTTGGTCGATGGCGAGCATGACATCGCGTGCAAGATTGATGGATTTGGCGCCATGGGGCTCAAGTCGGAGTTTGTCCGGAAGGCCTGAGACGATCGGCAAAACAACTCACTCTACTTCTAGAATCCAAGCCGCCCAGGCGGGCACTTCAAGCGTTGTAGAGGCAGCTATGCGCTCTCCGGTCAATGCGTTGATCAGACGTGAATCTGCTGGAAGCACCTCGTGAAAACGAGACAAATCCAAGGTCTCTGACGTATCGCCTTGATTCAAGAGCACCATGATTTTCTGATCCTCATTGAATCGGAAATACACATAGGTACCGGCCTCAGGTACGTAATGTTTGACTTCACCTCCGTGTACTGCTTTGGCGGTCTTGCGCCATTGTAACAACTCGCTAAACTCCGTCTGAAAACTCAAGGCTTCTGCGGTCAAGCCCTCACCGGTAAAAGCATTCACCGCATCGCCCTCCCATCCCCCAGGAAAATCACTGCGGATGTTGCCGTGGCTATCGTCTCCGGTATTGGACATGAGGAATTCCGTGCCATAGTAGAATTGAGGGGTGCCGCGCATCGTTGCCACAAACACCAGGGCCAATCGAGTTTTGCGGGCATCATCTCCCAACTGGGTATGGATCCGGCTCATGTCATGGTTGTCCGGAAAAATGATGTGGTCGTCCGGATGTGCATACAGGAAATCATTGCCCAACATCTCATACAAACGGACCCAATTGGAATGCCAGGCCTCCTCTTCCGTGAGGCTTTTGACCAACGCATCGTGGAGCGGAAAATCGAGCAATCCCGGCAAACACGAAGTGTAACCATTGGCATTGACCTGATCGCGCTGCCAGTAGGCCAATACCGCCGGATTCAAACTCCATTCTTCCCCACAGATATTGAATTCCGGGTAGGCCGCCATGATTTCACACGTCCAGCGGCTCATGAATTCCGCATCCGAATACGGGTAGGTGTCCATCCGAATTCCGCCGAGGCCCAGATACTCAATCCACCAGATGGTATTTTGAATCAGGTAATCCCCCAACAAAGGTTGGCGCTGGTTCAAATCCGGCATGGTCTCCACAAACCATCCGTCTGTGAAGGCCTGAACGTCCGATTGTGCGGCATAGGGATCCCGCAAAGACGTGCGCCGGTGTGTGGTGGGCGCGAAGGTTCCGCCGTGATTGATCCAATCTTCGGTGGGCGGATCTGCGATCCAGGGATGCTCATCGCCGCAGTGATTCATGATCATGTCCATGATCACCTTCATGTCCCGATCGCGCGCTGCGTCCGCCAACTCCCGGTATTCTGCATTCGTTCCAAAACGCGGGTCTACACGGTAGTAATCGGTCGTGGAATAGCCGTGGTAGGACCACTGGGGTTGGTCATTCTCCAAAATGGGATTCAGCCAAATGGCCGTAAATCCCATGCGATCAAGGTAGTCGAGGTGCGCTTCAATTCCGGCAATGTCCCCCCCATGGCGGCCGTGATCATCTTCGCGACTCACGCCTTCACGGAGCCCCTTGACCTCATCGTTGTCCGGATTGCCATTGGCAAAACGGTCGGGTGTAATCAGGCAAATGGCATCTGAATTGTCATACCCCGCTTGCTGAACCGTGCGCTCATGCAGCACATAATCCGACCGGCCAGCTTTGCGATTCTCCGCGTTTTTCCATGCGATGGAAAATGAGCCCGGCTGCACGTCCTTGCCGATGTTGAGATAGAGAAACACGTAGTTCTCACTGTCGCCCGCCACTGTGCGGTCAATGCGGATACCGGGCGCGTCGATGGTCGCTGACCAATTCGCCACGTTGTCCCCATAGACCATCAATTGAAGTTCCTGGTTGTGCATGTCCACCCACCAATGCGGCGGGTCGATGCGATCAATCCCCTTTTGTGCCGCGGCACTGGAGATGACCATGAGGCCCAACACCACGACAAACTGCTTCATCCACTCCATTCCTAGTTCGTTTCTTTTTGGTACTAACTAACCCTGTCACGCCGACATTACAACCACCGCAAAACGATGTCAATCAGACGGCTTTTGCGTTGAGTATAGGGTGGCATCAGCGCCGGACCAAACCCTGCCCAACGTTGCGCATACATCCCGCGATAATGGGTGAATTCACGAAATCCATACACCCCATTGCTCGATCCAATTCCGCTGGACCCGAGACCTCCAAAGGGCAAATCGGTGCTCGAAACATGAATGACGCTGTTGTTGATGCTCAC
>Ga0206130_10007646_pt1 | contig 11884 bp, 20 predicted proteins | sample Helgoland_Spring_9_FD_148637 | JGI IMG/M metagenome (GOLD analysis project Ga0206130, IMG submission 148637) | Pelagic subsurface seawater microbial communities from Kabeltonne, Helgoland, North Sea - Helgoland_Spring_Bloom_20160512_1 | ecosystem: Environmental > Aquatic > Marine > Epipelagic ...
TTGATGTCTTTTTGGGATTGTGCAATAGAATCTATCCTTGCGTGAGCATCTGCTGATGTCTGTATAGACTGTTCAAGCGAAGTTTGTAGATCACTGGCGATTCTAAGACCTCCGTACAACACACCAATCAAAGGCAAGACTGCTGTGATATATCCTATCCATTTCCACATTTTATAATTCTCCGGTCTAAATAACGTACCCATATTATTTAGCCAGTAATAAAGGGGCGCCGTAGCGCCCCTTGGTGCCGTTGTTTTTATATTTTTAAATTCTTAGAATTTAAAGGATAGGCTTACGTTTGGTGTTAGGTCTTCAGTGTCAAGGTCATAGTTGATGCCTGATGTTAATTCAGCACCTGCGAAACCCATTACATGCTCGCCGCCAATGTTCTGGCTCATGTCAGTTTCGTCACCGTTGACGTATGCTGTGAAACCATTTCCAGCATCTACAGTACCTTCGTATGCCCAATGATTTGCATCATTGTCATATGTGAGTAGGCTACCCACTTCTAGTGATCCTGCATTAATTCCGGAAACTTCACCGCCCCATACATAGTTTTTACTTGTACGGTTATAGTCTACACTTGCTGTTACGTCTGCAATACCTGCATCCATTGTGTATGCACCTTGTAGGTTGCTTACTTCTGTGATGTCTGTTGCGTAGCTGGAAAGACCAATTGCTACACTTGCTGCACCTGATGTTACCATTAGTGACTCAGTCATTGCTGGTTTTGTTAGTGTACCAGTAGCACCAGCAGCCGCTGTTGTTTCTGGCATTAGATTGTTGTTATCGCCAAATGCTAGATCAAGACCGTTTACTGTTGTACCAACTGTCCATGTGTCTAATGTCAATGAATTGCCGTCTGTTGCTTTAAAGTCTAGGTCAACAGTTGCAACATCGCTTGCGTCGATATCTAATTCAACACCCATTGTGCCTTTGTATTTGTCGCTTCCGTTTTCAGCAAAGTCAAGATTTATTGCACCCGACAATACTGGAGCAGCTGGAGTTGCTGTGTCTTCTGCTAGTGCAGATGTAGCAATCATTGCAGCTACCGTTGCTAGTACGAATGTACGCATTTTAAATTTCCTCATAATTAATGATTTTTTTGTGGGCGGGATTCTCTTTTGCCCAACGTATTAATTATATAGATGTAACTCGTAAAAATGCAAAATCCAGCGATTTTGTAGTAAAATAAAACGAGAGTGTCACATTGCTGCAACACTCTCTTGATCGTTCTGTTGCTAGGTGATCCACCCCGGAAGCCTAACTAGGCTGCCATTGCCATTTCTGGCGCTCTATTTGCGTTTGCATTTAGAAAGTTTGTTCGCGGTAACGGCGCTTACATCCCGGTAACTCCACTCTTCTATCCTGCCTGTCGATCCTTGTTCTACCCCGTCAAATGTACATTAGAGTCACTGTCAAATGTACATTTGGTGGAGTAGCCCGGTACTGCCCCGGGGTCCAGCTCAGTCGTCGAATTGCTTCAACGTTACAATATTATTTATACACTATGTTTTAGAGTTTGTCAACCTATTTTTTAAAGGTTCAATTGCTGCCGTTGCTTGACTGCGATTCCAATTAAACTTCTTCATAGCATCAGCATATAGTTGTTCGTTGTCCTTGGATGCAATAATAAGTCCACGCAAGAAGTTATCTATATCAATCCAATTGTTCATGCTGGACCACACAATTCAAACCCATCGAGATATTGTTTATAACTAGCAGCATCACCAAGGTACAAATGCTTGAATCCTTCTTGTTTGTAATGAGCGCAAATATAGTGCAAGCTTCGAATGCCCAGTCGTATTTTAGGTTTATGATATGTCCAGGCAAATTGATTTGCAGCTACACTATGTGTGTTATACCGAAACATCATTGTGAACCCTACCATTACTTCGTTGTCGTAGTATGCAAATACATCTGACTGTGGATACAAGTATTCTTCACTGAATAGCGGCATAACGCTGGGAAATTTCTTGTATCGACAGTAAGCAATATAAATTTTGTCAAGTTCGTCTGTGTCAAATGCTCGTATTAATCGAACTTTTAAATCTATTTGCTGTATAGCACCCAGGCTGTAATTAGTTTTGTCTAAATCAATTCTAGCATGCATGTTATACGATTACTTGGAGGTTATAAACTCTCCATCCTGTATTTTAAATACGTTTACTTCGTGCGCACCTGAACGGATATAAGCACGACCACCGTCAATCATCTTGCCATTGATTACTTTATAATCATGTCGATGCTGACTGTAATGATATTTACCATCAGCTTCAATCATGCCAAATGCCAATGCTTCAATAGTGTCGGCATTGACAATTATTACATTTCCGGTAGCGTGGGGGTTTTTGTATAACCCGAAATAGTAATTACCATATTCAGGATGCGGAGTGGCACGATAATAAACATCAGCTGCATATGTAGCATTTTTGTTGGTTGCACTTGTGCAAACATACTTTACTGTTACATTCTCTTTTTCAGAGTAGAGCTTTTCTATTTTTGCTGTATCAAAGATTGGTTGATGTTGGATATCCACCGTGCCACCCCGGCTGTTATTTTTTAGTCTTCTTAGCAGGTGTTTTTTTAGCTGCTGGCTTTTTAGTCACTGGCTTCTTAGCAGGTGCTTTTTTTGCCGCTGGCTTCTTTTTAGCAGGTGCAGGTGCTTTTTTTCCAAAAACACTGGCAATTTTGCTTGATAGTTTTTTAATCATACTCATTGTTATTTCCTTGTATAGTATTACTATATTTAGTGCTGATTGTTATTCATCGTCATTAACTAAAAAGCATACTTTTACTACATTACCTTTTTGTTTTTTAATATAATACTCTAATCCATTGTCGTTGAATATTTTACGCAAATCTTTTAAACTAACTTCAGTGAACGTCTGGGTACTCATGCTGATAACTTTTCTTCTACAGATTTTATATGCTTGCATTTTTTAAAAGCTGGACAATCGCAAGTAAAGCCTTTGTCCAACATTTCTATATTATAGATGTTGCCTTTGCTGCCAACAGTATTCCACACTGTGTTAACCAACCAATGCTTTTTGGTATTGATGATCTCACTGGTGTAAACTTTTGGACCAAACTTTGACATATTGCACCTCTATGTTATACGTTAATATAGCATATTATAGACATGCTGTCAACCTTAATCGTAGCCTAGCACTGCAACTTTTTCAAGTTCTTCTTCGTACATTTCATTTAACCTAACAGTATAAGCTTCTTCAAACCCGTCCTCGTGCACGACATTTTCGTGATTACCCCAAATTCTTTTGAAATATGAATCGTATAATTTTTCGATGGTTGTGTCTGATTCGGACTTGTCAATTAATTGGCCTCTGATGATCCAATTAAAACGGTTGGCTTCTTTACGTACATATGGACTGCACATGGTGGGACCTTTCCTTGTTGTATTTGTATTTACAACGGTTCCGAAATGTTAGCGTAAACTTGCATAAGTTAGGTATGGTTTAATGCTGGCTAATAAATAAAAGTACAAAGGATTTTCACTGTGAAACTATACACCCCATTTCAATTGTTTACACCTGAAGAATGTGAGCAAATCATTAGAGATACAAAAGAACTTGCTGAAAGTGATGGCATTGCCGGGGGGAAATATAATACTAGTATAAGAAATAATAAAATATTTTGGATAGATTATAAAGATATCGAAAAGTTGCGCAATCTTATGATGGATATCGAAGATTACAATGTATCCTGGATACAGGAACCTATACAAATTTCTAAATATGAAAAAGAGCAGTACTACCATTGGCACACAGACCAATCAGTGGACAAAAGAACTAGCTCTCGAATACTTACACTAACATGCACACTTCAAACAGCACTCGGCGCTCACTTTGAAACAAGAGATCACACCTTTGATTTGCAGCAAGGCGAAGCAGTTCTTATTCCGTCAACTGCTGAACACAGAGCACTACCACCAACTAATGGCACACGCTGGGCGTTAACTGTTTGGGGTATGGGCGACAATCCTAATCTATAAATTTTGGTGTCAACCAAGGAATCGAACCTCACCGCAGTTGTGATATGACGCCTGTGCTATCGATAACTGTTGGCAAACCTGCATTGACTTATTCTATTCTTTTCCAGTGTAATTCACCATCCAGTGGCAAACGTCCTCTGTACTCCGCACCCGTTTCTTCGTCGATTAGTCGCCACTTACTTGGGCACTTGGTAATTACTTTGAGTTCAACAGCTATATCAATAGCAGGTACTTCTGTACCGTCTTGTAAAGTTCTAGTCAAGCTCACCGTTGTCCCTCATTTGTTTTCTTATTTTTGTAGCACTGATGTTGTGTATTTCTTCGCCTAAATCGTGCTCTGTGAATGTGTAACCTACACCTCTACCATAACTAATGTCTACAATATTAGGAACCTTAGCTATTTCGTATTCGTGATGTATTGTATACCCGTGTTCTTTTAATCCTGCAATGATATTATCTCTAACTACATAGTAATTAAATGGATTGTCATCTTGGCCAGGACCGGCATCTTGCCCTTGAACATCTCTGCACATAATAATTACTTGTCCAGTTTGTTCTAATGCTTTTTTAAACAATGCTGTATGTCCATCGTGCCACGGTTGCCATCTACCTAGCATTTGTACCGTAGGACTTTTCCAATCAAACATTTGTTTCTTTCCATTTTTGATATCTTTTCACAGCAAGCATTAATGCTTCGTGGGTATCATCAAACCATTTGGATACATGATAATCAACAGAGCTTGGTTTTTCAAATATTTTGTTTGTATCCTCATACTTGCTTTCTTTAATAGTGTCCATCCACACTGTGAAGTCTGGGTTAAACTCTCCTCGCACTGCTTCAGTAGGACAAACAAAATCGCACACAGCAACCTTACCTGCCATAACAACCCCATCAGCTAAATGTTGCATACGTTGTGCTTGTCTAATACGTCCCCTAGGACTAAAATCCCAGTCGTCGTATTTTGTTCTTACTTCGTCGGCATTAATGTGCACACCACCTATTAAATCTGCAAAAGGTTTTGCTAGTGTTGTCTTGCCACTTCCTGGTAATCCGCATATTAAAATTTTAGCAGGCATAGTTTCTCCTTTAACAGTTGTTAATAAGTTGTTGTCAACTAATTGTTCTATTGCTGCGTCGGCAATAAGTTTGTGCCCAGCATCAGTGGGATGAAATCCATCCTCCTCTAAGAGACAATTTTCTTTGGCAAACGAATTCATAGTATTATGATTGTCAAATGTTATCCATTTTTTCTTTCGGCAGTTTAAAAAATCAAGAAACCATGGCGGGCTGTCTTGAATAACTTGATCATCCATAACCATAAAAAAATAACTAAACTTATGCGATTCTAAGTAAGTAAGACATTTCGTTACAGCCAATGCATTTAACAGATGTATTTGTTCTAGTCCTATGTGTTTTTGCAAGTCTCCGTTAAACGGCGGTATTTGACTAGTAAATCCACCCTCGTTAATCCAACTAAATCCAAAGTCATGCTTCCAAGGAAAACGATTGGTATCATTTGGGTGACCAACTGCACACATGGTATCAATTCGATCTAATCCAGTAATGTTAATTCCTATTAATGTATTAGTAGGATTGATATGCTTTTTTGTTTCTAATAGATAAATTAAACTATCACACATGGCGCAGTTACCGCCGCCTGTGATCCCAATATTATAAAAAACTTTTGCATCAATCCTGGACACTAAAAAATCTGGCCAGACGCTAGGTGAGCGGGTTACTTCTTCAATTACACTGTTACCTGCGGTAAAACTACAGCCAGCGGTGATAAAATTATTAAACATTTTATTATCTTTATCTTATTCAGGAACTGTTTTATATGTTCCTTCGGTGCTATTATATGCAAGTATCAATTTTTCCCACTGTCTATCAGACATTTCAATCACTGATACCCAGACATCATCGTCATTGATGGCTTGTGTTATTAGAACTGATTCTTCTCCGAAGTACATTTTTATATCTTGAAACTCACCTTGTGAGTCCAGTACTGTAACAACGGTTTCATCAAACTCTTCTTCGACTGTGAACATGTTTACTTGTGTCCTAAATTGGCGATCTCTGCAGGATTCGAACCTGCGACCTAGTGCTTAGAAGGCACTTGCTCTATCCAGCTGAGCTAAGAGACCATGTTATATAATAGTATATAATATAGTGGTGTAAATGTCAACCTAAATAATCAATACACCCGTCGGTGTCTCTATTCAACTCATTTGTTAGGCAAGTCATGCCTTGGTTAAAAAAGTGAGAATATGTAAAATCAACAAAAATTATTTCAATTTGATATTTGTTAAATTGATTTATTAAATATTGATTGTCTTTGTAATGACTGTACATCATGACAGTGTTAGCGTCGAGACTTAATGTGCAAACTGCTAGAACTGTATTGGCAAAATCGTCGTCTTGAATCTTATAGTCTACTAGAGTTTGGGGTAGACTTAACGACTTGTCGTGCTCAGGATTTACATGGATGATATCCCAATTTTTAAAATATTCCGGCAGGTTTTCTTTGCTATGATAAGTGAGTAACAACCCTGGTCTCAGTATAGTCAAATGGCTATCCAAATGGCCGTTAAACACATTTTTATCTAACTGGTGGTATCGCCTATCAGGAAACATTGCCTGCAACCATTTGCGGCCTAATTCATTGTGACTGCCATCGCCGCTGATGAATATATCTTTTCCATATCTTAAAATTGCAGAACCGTCGAGGATCGGGTCTTGTTCTACTACAATGTCGTCAAACTCAACTTCGAGACTTGCATAATCATGTCTTGGTAACGGCATATTATGCCAACGTGCGCCACTTTCGAGCTTGCTGATAAACAGATCTCTCCAATGGTAAGTTTCAAACATTCTTTCTTTTTGCCAGTGTGCCGACTCAACAACATCGTTGCCCATAATTAAAAACACATCTCTTGGAGTCAATGGTATTTTTGTTCCCATGCTACTCCAGTACGGTGTGCGAACTTGGGTCTTGTTAATAGTAGCTGGTCGATGAACTTTGATACCTCTTGATTCAAAGATTTTTTGTATTTGATTGAGTTCTTTTTTAGTTTTGTTAAAAATGTGATTAAGTCGCGGACGCTGGTCAGCATCGCAAAAATCTATTACAGTGTGATCAACATCTCCTAGCATTATTTCTTTAATGCTGTCAAATGTATTGAACGAGTTTATTGTCATCTTTTTTCCCATGGTTGATTATCTGTTTCGTCAAGAAATATCCAATTTTCTTTGCTGTTAAGTATTGTTGCCATGTGTGACTCTTTGTTAAATTTACTTTTCCAGTCGTATCCTGCTGCAAATTTAAAAATTATTTTACCAAACCATCCAAATGTATTTCCGTTTATACCGTATATAATATCTAAATAACTTTCTTGTTCTTCTTCGGGTAAACTATCCCACCATTCCTGGTTTAATATAGGTCTATAATCTGCATTAAATAAATTTAACCAAATATTGTTAATTAAAATTGAATTTATTTTTAAATACTTGTGTTGTGCTTCTGCATCGCCAGAAAAGTCAAAACAAATTGTATTTTTATTAGACTCAATGTATTCATTATGAAATCTTATTGTTTCTGTGTGAACCACTCCGGGAGAGTATACTTTTTCAAACATCACCAAATCATTGATGCTTACTTTAATCGAAACATCTGTGTTCTCATGATATACCTCAATTGGGATTTCGTGAAAAAAATTCAATGATTGATTATTCATACTGATCTTTATCCTACTGTAGAATGGAGCGGGTGATGAGATTCGAACTCACGACATCTTCGTTGGCAACGAAGTGCTCTACCACTGAGCTACACCCGCATATAATATTAGTTATACTGTGGTGTCTAGCATAATAGAATAAATGTATTCAGCATAGGCAAGATGCGCCGGGCGGAAAAAATGCCCGCCTGGCTCGTGTGGATAATTCCTATCAAGGCAAAAATTACCAAACTCGTCATTAAATGATTTTTGAGGACGATGCACAACATCTGGCCATGCAAAATCCCATATCGCTTGAAAACTGTCTAAGTTAATTAGTCTAATGCCTCGACTGTGTGCCACAGAGTTTAGTGCTAGTATATTTTTAAGTTTGTTATTATAACCTCGGGTATAATTCCCCTCAAACAACAACCATTGTTTTCCATATTCGTAATATTCTTGATTGCGGGCAACCAATGGTCCTGTGTTTATTCCTGCTTTGGAAAACTCATTGGGACGAATCTGATGAATCATGTGATGGTCATAGTGTATGGGACGCCAGTATTGGTGCTCTTCGTGCCAAACTTCTCCTCGGTCCATTCCAGTCCAGCAAGCAATAATTACATCATTACTGTTGAGGGCGTTTATTTGCTCTAGGCCAATACGCAGCATTGCGTCATTACTGCCGCCGGATATTGAATAGTTTAGCGGATCATGTCCTAGCATTTCTGCTAGTAATACTGGATAGCTGTTCCTAGCTCCGTATTCGATTTGTTCGACAAAGTTATAATTTTCAATATCAAAATCTGGATCTAAATGCATGTTTGCACCGTTTGCATGCGAACACCCTAGTATTAAGCACTTTGTTGTCATTGCGTCTTTAACTTTGTGTATTCTTTAAAATTTTCCAAGTTTGCTCCCATCCCTCTGTATTATAAAACTTTCCGCCAGGGCGTGCAGCGATCGCTTTTGCAATTGCATAGTCGTTACCGCCCTCTTCGCATTTATCGCCAACAAATAATAACTTGTCAGTGTCTTTAAAATCACTTAGTATTTGTGACTTGTCTGCGCCCTGAGGAGCAATGTCAATGCCAGTATCACCGCCTATTGTTGCTTGCAAGTCCGGAAACATTGTATTAAATGCATTTGCAATTATATTACGTTCGTTTGTGGATGTGTCGTGTGCTACATATTGCTCACGTTGTTCTACAGTAGCACCTCTTCCTACAATACTAAAGTTTACCGTACCGGGGCGTTTCTCAATATGGATACCTGTGCGTAAATTAAATTTACTTTCGTATAAACAACTATTTAAAAAGTATTCAGCAGTCTCCGGAAGTACCCAACCACTTGTTCGTACATTGGTATCACATTTCCAAACGTCATTGCCGCTACAATTGTAAACAAGCTTGCACTGGTAATAGATATACTCTCCTACCTGCTCAATGGTCTTAGGACGATCACTGCCTGTTACCAGATATACTGCATGCGTTTCACAAAACTTACTAAACCATACTGCAAAGTCTCGGTTTATGCGCTGTCTACTCGGAGTTAATGTTCCATCTACATCAAATATGTACTTGGTTGTCATTGTTGTTAGACCTTGTTTAGCAGTCAATAGAAAGATAGAAGCAGTTTTGTGTCCTACTCAGGACATTCTGGGCACCATTTGCTCAATTGTTTTACAAGGGGAACAAAACCCTATATGTGTAAGCTAACCATGGGCTTATACGAGCGTATTAAGTCGCTACACTATTGGTACGAGTAAGAGGACTTGAACCTCCACGCCTTGCGGCACCAGAACCTAAATCTGGCGTGTCTACCATTCCACCATACTCGCATGTGGTGCCCCAAGAGAGACTTGAACTCCCGACCTACTGATTACAAATCAGTTGCTCTACCAGCTGAGCTATTGGGGCACTGTTTACCTTCTTACTCTACAGTTTGGACAAAAGTCGTTAGTGTCTAGTTCGGCTCTACATTCTGGACATGTTGTCTGTTGCATAAAAATATTTATGCTGCCTACAACACACATATTTTTTTCTACAGTTGTTCCAAACAATAACTATATTATAACATAGGTAAACGCACATGTCAATGAGTACATACATTCCGGATTCATTTGCCGGGCCAAATTTTAATAAGAAACTGTTAATACTGCTTCGCAGTGCTGGAATTGATTCAATAATTGTGCATTCAATACTTCAGCGCCCAATTGTTGGAGGTATGTGGTCTATACAACTTCCTGATGTGCCTGAAGAAAAATGGAAACAACCAAACTTTCGATTGGTATTGCATGCACAGGACTTTGTAAATTGGTACAAAAACACATCGTGCCCGGAGTTGCTTTGGATCGAAAAACACTACACACTCGAGCAACAGCGTAAAATTATATTTTTACACTGGGAACACAGTTTAAATGATTGTTACACAGGACTTATAAAATGTGTCGAATTTCCAAGCCACAGTTACGAGCTAGTTCATCAACTTAAAGAACGATGGAACGAATGGAAAGATGTGCATAACAAAGACATTGGGTACAATTTTATTTGTTTAAATGGTCAACCAAAGCCACATAGAAATAAACTTCACGATATTTTACGAGATGAGCCAACTGGATACACTACACATGGATATAGACAACCTGCACCGTTTGCTCCATATATAGATTACAATTGGAACAACACCAACAACTTCATTAATCTAATGCCATTGTATCAACAGGCCAAGTCTAGTATTGTAAGTGAAACAATATACTCTGACAGCCCTGGAATTATCACCGAAAAGACATTGTTAGCTATTGCTGCTAAACATCCGTTTATGTGTATAGGACACATCAACATACATCGAGAAATTGCCGAACGAGGATTTGAAAATTTTGATAATCTATTTGATTTGAGTTACGACACACTAGATGAAGAACACAGATTAGATGCAGCTATAGATCTAAACTTACCGATGCTACAAGATCCAAATTGGGATACTAGTGCAGCAATTGATAAAACTGAACGCAATTTTGATTTTTTAATGAATGATTATACTAAAAGTATTGAACAACGTGCGCAAAAACAAATATACAAAATTATGGCTGAAAGTTTTGACTAAGCCACTTTTCAACATCTCCGGTTAAGTTAACCATCATTGCATCTTGGCTGTTAAAGAAACTAATACGATGTTTACCGTAGTAATATGGCCAACTTATTTTGCGATCTAGTCCTAGTATGACTCGTTTGTTATGTCGGTTCCACCCTTCGGGTAACTCAAAATCCCAGTGCTGAAATTTTAATTTTTTCATTATGTGAAAGCCAGTGGCAGTTAATCTAAGTCCGCCCGAGTCTCGGGTGTTGTACCACCAACTATTAAAAGCTGACTTGTAGTCATACTCGTTGTCAGCATTTCCGTGCAAGTCCAAAAGAAGATGTGTTAATTCTTCCTTATTTCTCTTCACTGTAGACAACTTCACCTTTAGTGAGCATTACCACACTAAATTTATCTGTTTTAAATTGTATGTTTAATTTTTTAGCTAGGCTAATAGCATGCCCTGGGTTAGCAAAGCTAACTTTCTTATACTTAGGACCAGGGTACTGCACTAGCATGTTTGATGTTTTCAAATTAATCGGTGACTTGTTGTAGTATACTGCCCAGATACCTTCACTGCCAAGAACTTGTTCGGTTTTATAGGTAGCTTTATCAGTGATCTCGGCTAATATAGTAGGTTTAGGTCTGCTCATGATTTGTTATCTCCACAGTTATATTTATGATAACTGCGTAGATAACTAGGTTAACGGCTTAGTTAATTACCATTCTCCGCCACTTACTTCAACTTGAACCACTTCCTGATTGTTAGAATTTTGCTGCAATAATTCAATATCTAACAATAGTTTAGTAATATCTCCGTGTAAGTTTTTTGCATCACTGAGCGGCCAGACAAAGTCATCAACCCCTTTGGCATCACATGCTTGCACACGATCAATAAATTTTCGTATATACAGCCCGCTCACTTGTAAGTAAACCCATCTTCTTCCATTGCTGGACCGCGATAAGGATAACGTTCAAGCAAAATAAGTTTAGGACAAAACTCAATAGTAGTCTTGCCATTGACAACAATTTGGTACCAACCAGCTGCATACCAGCTTTTTGATTTAGGTTCTTTGGTGT
>Ga0206130_10007647_pt1 | contig 11883 bp, 7 predicted proteins | sample Helgoland_Spring_9_FD_148637 | JGI IMG/M metagenome (GOLD analysis project Ga0206130, IMG submission 148637) | Pelagic subsurface seawater microbial communities from Kabeltonne, Helgoland, North Sea - Helgoland_Spring_Bloom_20160512_1 | ecosystem: Environmental > Aquatic > Marine > Epipelagic ...
TCAACGCCACATGCATGGCACCCCCAGAAGAAACACCAGCAAAGATACCCTCTTGAGTCGCTAATTGCCGCATCATATGCTCAGCGTTAGCTTGAGTTACGTCCAGCGTGCGATCTACGCGCTTGGCATCGAAAATCTTCGGCAAATACTCAATGGGCCAGCGTCGAATGCCCGGTATTTGTGATTCGCCTTCAGGCTGAACGCCAATGATCTCGATCGCTCTATTTTGCTCTTTCAAGTATTTTGAAACGCCCATAATGGTTCCTGTCGTGCCCATTGAGCTTATGAAGTGCGTCACTTCACCAGCCGTGTCTCGCCAGATCTCAGGGCCTGTAGATTCATAATGAGCGTTCCAATTGTCATCATTAGCGAATTGGTCTAACACTCTACCCTTGCCGTCTTCCTGCATCTGTAACGCTGTGTCTCTCGCTAGCTCCATACCACCGGCGGCTTGTGAAACCGAAATGATCTCAGCACCAAAAGCGCGCATCGATGCGCGACGTTCCTCGCTCATATTATCGGGCATCAACAAGACCATTTTATAGCCCTTCATCGCCGCCGCCATCGCTAAAGCTATTCCTGTGTTACCACTGGTCGCTTCGATCAAGGTATCGCCTGGTTTTATTTCGCCTCGCTCTTCGGCCCTTCGGATCATATTGAGTGCCGGGCGATCTTTAACAGAACCTGCTGGATTGTTGCCTTCGAGCTTACCCAGTACGGTAACGTACTCACCAGACCATAGACGCTGAATTTTAGCTAGGGGGGTATTGCCCACCAAGTCTTCTAAACGAGAGTATTTCATGACGATCCTTATTCCATTAACACAAGTAGCTACTGCAGACACTCAGTCTACACACTACTTTATTGACAACTCCTAAAAGCAAAACGGGCAGCCTAAGCTACCCATTTTGTCTAACACTTTCGGCTTTTCACTAGTCTAAAAACCTAGCCCTAGTCACCGCCAAAAGACATCATAAATTGAACGACGTACCAGAACAGCAACGCGATTGACGCGAACAAGGTAAGAGACGCAGCTACATGTTGATCTTCATTATAGGTATGCAACACATTTGAGGTGCTGTACAAAACACAACCGCCTGCAAACAAAATCATTACCGCACTAAAGTACGTCCCTAACTCTATACCAAACAATATTGCGCAAACAATCACAGCCATTGCAATCATCCCGCCTATGGCGAGTGCTGGCCCCATAAAAGAGAAGTCTTTGCGAGTTGTAAAAACAATTAACGTCAATGCTGCGACCAAACTGCCCGTAACTATTGCTGCGTTTTGCAACACACCTGGCGCATAAGTCGTTGCGATATGCATCATTGGTAAAAAGATGAGAGCTTCAGCAACGATATACAATCCAAGCCCTGCGTACTGCATATCACGCGATGCGCCGCTGTGAGCCCACTTGTTTGCGATAATACCAACGCCCATAAATGCGCCCAAAACCAATAGCCAGCTCCAGCTGGACTGAGATAAAAGAGCAACGGCTTTTTCGCCCCAGCCCAAAGACAGAAAGTAGGCCTCAAGAATAGCAAAAACGGCAATCGCTCCCGCTAAATGCGTATATGTCTTACGAATAAAAGTGGCGCGTTGCTCACCTGGTAGCTCAGAGACAACCGCACCAGACCCTACATTTAGATAACTCATTTCTTAAACCCCGTCTATGTTGAAATTTCGCTGCTTAGCTTAGCATGACAGCTGTTAAGGCTGTATAAAATAACGTCCAGAAAAAACAATTCTTAGAAAGCCTACCGGAATAAAATACCGAAACTATTGCGTAGCCGTTCTTACAATAAGTTTGCTTAAAGTTGCTCAACCTGAGAGATCATTAACTGCAAGTTAGTCGCTCCTCTAAATTCATTAACATCTAGTTTATAAACTAATCTTATCTGATCATGTGGATGGTCTTGGTGTTTATCAAGGTAGCCGAAGCAGATACCGTCGAATGCCTGCGTACTGCCCTCTGGCCGCACAGTCATTTTGAGGTGGGTTTCGCCTACTACTCTTGCGGAATCAACTGTAAATACACCATCAAACTGGGGTTCAGGAAATTGTTGCCCCCACGGAGAGCACTGACGTAGCTGTTCGGCCAGCTCAATCGAAAAATCGGCCGCTTCCAATTCGCCGTCGCTCAAAATGCGATGCGTCCAGTCATGACCTTGTGAAAACTCAGTCATAACAGTGTGAATAGTGCTATTAAAGAACTCTAGCTTTGACCCATCAATGCTGAAGCCTGCCGCCATTGCGTGTCCGCCATACTTTTTTAATACCCGAGGGTGCAGTGCATCAAAACGCGCCAGTAAATCTCTTATATGGATGCCTGGCACACTCCGCGCTGAGCCCTTCCATTCACCGGCTTGATCACTAGGCGCCATCGCCATAACCGGCCGCTGAGTCTTCTCTTTAATTCGTGATGCCACCAAGCCTATGACACCTTGATGCCAAGTCGCATCGTGTAGCGTGTAAATAGACGGGCTAGACTCGTCGTCAATTCTTATATTCTCGATAGCGACTAACGCTTCTTCTTGCATGCCTTTTTCGACCGACCGCCGCTCATGATTAAGTGCATCAAGTTGATCAGCTAAGCGCTCAGCAGTAGCCACGTCATCGCTCAACAAACACTCAATCCCGATCGACATATCGTCAAGTCGTCCAGCAGCATTGAGTCTAGGCCCTACAGCAAAACCAAGGTCGGCTGCACTGATACGACCGACTGATCGTTTGGCCACCTTAAGCAATGCGTTGATGCCCGGACACGCGTGTCCCTGATTAATCCGTTGCAAGCCCTGATGAACAAGAACACGATTATTGTGATCTAAGGGCACAACGTCGGCGACCGTACCCAGCGCTACAATATCGAGAAACTGCAGCATATTCGGTTCATCGCGGTTTTGAGATTGAAACCACTTCATAGCTCTAAGACGAGCCCGCAATGCCAACATAACGTAAAAGATAACCCCGACGCCAGCCAAGTTCTTACTCGCGAACCTATCCCCTGCTAAGTTCGGATTAACAATGACATCGGCCGTGGGAAGCTCTTCGCCAGGAAGGTGATGGTCGGTAACCAAAACAGTCATACCCAGGCCTTGTGCAGCATGCACACCATCAACGCTACTAATTCCGTTGTCGACGGTAATAATAATATCGGGCTGCTCCATCGCTGCCATCCCGACAATCTCAGGTGTTAGGCCGTAGCCAAACTCGAAACGATTCGGGACTAAATAAGACACCGACTCAAAGCCAAATGCTCGTAACGAACGAATTGCCACGGCCACGCTCGTGGCGCCATCAGCATCAAAGTCCCCTACAATAATTATCTTAGCTTGTGCAACTAAGGCCTCCGCTAACAAGTCCGCTGCTTCGTTAATGTGGCTGAGGGTGGCTGGGGGCAACAGAGTAGCTAGCCCGTAATCCAGCTTATGCTTTGGGTGCACCGCACGAGCACTCAACACACGATTAACAACGGGGTGCACCCCTTCAATTTGAACCGAGGGATCCATTGATCTGCGTTCTAGAGTAAATACAGGGCTGGACAGATTATTCGACAAGTTATTGGACATAGAAGTTTTGAGATATCATTGGTAACAGAATCTAAGAGTGGCGGTGAGTAATGCTTGAGGAGTCTATAAACGAGTGAAGTTGCCTGAGTCTTTTAAGCGCATTATGGATATTCAAAAACACCTAACAAAGTACCAAGCGATTATTCAAGCTCACGGCTTCGAGTATAGCGCGCGTCTTGTGTTGCTGATACTGATTGCCTCAATGAGCTACATAGTTTTACTTCCTAGCTATAACTTTGCGCACCTAATGCCACGTAGCTTAATGGATCTTATGGGCATTAATTACGCGTCACGGTTGTGGATTGAGCAACACAGCGACGTATTCTTCCATTTTGCGGGCGCGGGAATTTTAGTGCTGTTATTCACGTTTGCTAAATTGTTTACCGGAACCAAACAGGCGAAGCCAGCCCTTATCACCGTAATAATTCTTTGTTTTGCGGCGGAAATCGCACAATCATGGATTGGCAGAGGCTTTAACGAATACGATTTACTATTCGGAGTTTCGGGTTCTTTCATGGCATACTTGGGAGTCACTTGGCTGTTTAAACGGTCTTAGCAAGCGCTCATCATTTTACTAGTCATTATGACCAGCATGCGTCGTTTTGCGCTATCACTTGATGATTTTACGTAATTACAAGCCAGCGTTTCTTTTTGAGAATACATTGGTTTAAAAATAAGAAAGTACTTAATAAAGACTCACTTCTTTTTGAGCAGCGTAACTACTTTTAAAAAAGATTAACAACGAATCTATAAAGACAAAAATATTATGAATTCTGTCGAAGACATTAAGAACCGCGACTTATTTAGCGAAATCGAACGACGCGCTAATAACCTATCGCTTAACGGCAATAAGCACCCCTTTAAATGGCATCAAAGTGTTAAAGGACTCATTCCTCCCGCCACCGTTGAAGCAAGGCGCCAAGCACTCAGCGCTCTTTCTGTGGATGAATACGTCGCTGCGGTTTTAGATCCGGCCGAAGCCGTAAGCCGCCCAAGTGCTCGCGCTATTACAAATCTATTCAAGGGCCATATTCATAACGAATTCCAACTAGGCCCGCTTTATAGTGTCGAGATTTCATTGGAGCACGATGGTGTTTCACGGCGTTTAGGGATCATTGCCCAAGACAGAACTGTTAACAACGGAGTCTGGGGGCCAGAACATCATCTTGAGGCTTGCCGTTTAGCGACAGAATTTAATCGTCGCTCATTGCCCATCGTCACTTTTATGGATACTCCCGGCGCCGATGCAGGCACCGAGGCAAACCATGCAAACCAAGCGCATTCGATCTCGCGCTTAATTGCCGTGATGGCCGCTGCCAAGGTACCTTCCGTTGGTGTGATTTATGGCTTAGGATATTCAGGTGGGGCTATTCCGCTCGCCACGACCAATCTTGTCTTAGCAGTACGGCACGCCGCCTTTAATACCATTCAACCTAAGGGTTTAGCTAACATTGCTAGACAATACAATTTGTCGTGGCAAGAGAGCGCACGCTATGTGGGCGTTTCTCCACCTGAGTTGTTTAAAAAAGGTGTTATCGACGGAGTTATTGATTGGGACGCAACTGATGAAGGGGCAAGCGACAAGTACCCACAGCAGCTAGTTACAGCAATCATGAGCGGCATCCAAGAGATCGAGTCCCGAGCAAAACGCGAAGTATTGAACAACCCGTTGATCTCGGCTAACTACATTGACAACGCACGCACCGAGAAGGTGCATAAGGCTTCATTTGAAGCTTTGCAGAAAGATGCGAATTTTTCGATCAATGGCACGCTTACAGAACACCCGAATGTGTACTGCCATGCGCTAATGTATCTGCGCAGTTTGAGCATGCGTTGCCGCATTCACAGCGCGACCATTGAAACTTATGGGCGTTTAGCGGAGAAAGAAATCCCCAAAGGCGACCTCAGTGATCGGGTTAAATTACAACGTAAAAATGCGTTTAAACAGTGGTTGGAAGACCCTGAGAAGTTGGTCTACAATGACCAACTTTCTAAAGCATGGGAAACCCTTAAACAAAAACTGGAAGAAGTTGATTACGAGCGTAACAAAATAACAGCGTTAATTTTGGGCGATCCCCACTCCAATTATCGCGTTGCACAAAAGCAGTTCAGCTTCATTTTGTGTCTGTATTTATATAATCGTTGGAAGTCTGATGCGCCATTTAATTTCGTCGAAATGGGCAAACTCATCAGCAGCAGTTCAAGCTCAAATGACGATGCTTTTGCGCGAGACAGTGCAGAACTAACACTATTGGACACACTCAGAGAGCCAACACTCAAAGACACTTTACTAATCCAATTTCGCAACATTCTTGCCTTTGATGCTTTGTACAATAATATTGTGGTTAACTTTGGCGAGATAGCAGAAGAATCAAAAGCGTTTCAGTCTTTGTCTGAAAAAACTTTACGCGGCATATTAGATACATCATTAGAAAAGGTGACCAGCAGCATTAGCGAAGGCGATATGCCTGAGTCTGGTAATGCGGTCGACAGCGGCGTAAAAACTGAATTTGCAAAATGGCTCAGCCATTTTGCAAAATCTGAACACAAAGGTGCTTTTTTAAGCGATGTAGAAGAATGGAAGCGAGTTAACTTTCCACGGCTTTCAGAATCACTTCTAGTACTCATTACTTATTTCTTTGAAACCTTAGTCCCGCGTTTTATTGAGGCACAGAAAAGCGGCAAGCCGTATAACGGCCAAGTAAACCCTGGACGAATTGGTAAACGTAAAGACTTCTGGAACCAGCTTAATATCGCTTATCAAGACTTGCGTGTTCAGCGCGTGTTGAGCCAATTCAAACAGAAAAAACTCACGACCGTTGATGGTTTTAAAGAAGCTCTGTTTGTCGACTTCAATGAAACCAATGCTAATCTGATGAGCGCTGACCCAGTGTCATTTCCAGGCTTTCGTCAGTCGATCGAAAAAGCACTCAACAATGGCACAACACCGTGTGGCGTGGTCACCGGCATCGGCGAGATCAAGCTGGATGACGAAGGGGCGACGGCGAAAGTTGGCGCGCTAATATCCAACGTTGCGTTTCAGGCCGGTGCGTTTGATATGGCCGGTGCAGAAAAGCTATGCGGCTTGTTAGTCGATTGTGCAAAACGCGGACTACCCGTTGTTTGTTTTGTATCGTCTGGCGGCATGCAAACAAAAGAGGGACCAAGCTCTCTCTTTTCGATGTCTATCGTTAACGACCGAATCACACACTTTATTGCTGAGACTGGACTGCCCGTCATGATTTTCGGTTTTGGTGATTGTACTGGTGGCTCACAAGCCAGTTTTGTAACGCATCCTTTGGTGCACACTTACTACTTAAGCGGCACTGATATGCCGTTTGCGGGTCGTGTCGTTGTGCCGAGTTTCTTGCCAACAATGGCAACAACATCCAATTATCTTGTTAACATACCAGGCGCTATGCAAGGCTTAGTCAAGCATCCTATTTATATGGATCTTGATGAGAAATTAAGAGAAGTTGATCCTGACGTTACAGTCCCAACCGATACCGTAGGACAAGTAATAGGCGAGGTTATATCAGGTGTGGCAACCTTAGAGCACAAAGAACAAGGTCAACAAGTTCATCGCGCGCTCGACCTAATGGGCGACATCAAAACGGTACTGATTCATGCTCGCGGTTGTACCGCGGTAAAGCTCATCAGAGTTGCTCAAGACAAAGGCTACAACGTGCTCCTAGTACAGTCAGACCCAGATATGGATTCTGCCGCATGCGACATGTTGCGCAAGCAAGACGAGGTAGTTTGTTTAGGTGGTCAAACCCCTGGAGAAAGCTATCTAAACGGATTGTCTGTAGTGACCATTGCGCGCAACCGTGGTGCGGATGCTTTACATCCTGGTATCGGGTTTTTGTCTGAGAATGCCGGATTCGCGCGCCTCTGCAGAGCCAATGGTTTGAACTTTATTGGCCCTAAAGCCAGCAGCATGGACACCATGGGCAACAAGTCCAACGCGATTAGTACTGCGATGTCTAATGGCGTGCCAGTGGTACCAGGCTCGCATGGCATCTTAACGAGTGCTGAAGCAACAGCTACAGTTGCGGACGAAATTGGCTACCCTGTATTGCTTAAAGCCGTTCATGGCGGTGGCGGTAAGGGTATTAAAGTTGTCCGCAGTGCATCAGAGATTAAAGACGCGTTCAACAATGTCTACAGCGAGGCCCGAAGTGCCTTCGGCAATGGTGACTTGTACCTAGAAAAATTTGTTGAGTCGATGCGCCATATCGAAGTTCAAATTTTACGAGACAGCAAAGACAACACTAAGATTGTTGGTTTACGCGACTGTACGGTACAGCGTAACAATCAAAAAGTTCTTGAGGAGTCTGGTTCGACCATGTTTCCAAAGGATCTCGAAGAAAAAGCCTATAAGTGTGCAACCAAGCTTGCCGATGCTGTTGATTATTATGGCGCTGGGACTGTTGAGTTTATCTATGATTTGAAAGCCAATACGTTCTACTTCATGGAAATGAACACAAGACTGCAAGTTGAGCACCCAGTGACCGAGTGGACATCTGGCATTTCGATCGTTGGTAAACAATATGAGATTGCCGAAGGTCGCAGCATTGCTGATCTTAAACCCGTTAATAAAGGATTTTCGATTGAAGCTCGAATAACGGCTGAAAAAGCACGTCTTGATAAAAATGGTGATATCGACTTTATCCCAACACCGGGCTTAGTCACAGAATGTAAGTTTCCAGAAGGTGATCATATTGAGGTTATCGCTGCGGTCACTGAAGGCAAAACAATTTCGCCTTTCTATGACAGCATGATTGCTCAGCTTATTGTTCACGGTAAAAACCGAAAGGATGCAATAAAGAAACTTATCGCAGCTTTAGACAACACTGTTATAAAAGGCGTGTGCACCAATATGAGTCTATTGAAACGTATCCTCAACGATAAGACCTTTATTGAAGGTGATTACGATACGGGTTATCTGCCACGTTTTCTGGCAACGCTTGATAAAAAGCAGGTTCTTGAAGAGATGTCCTATACGGGCGTCGACAAGGTCGACTCAGATGTCAGCACTTTGAAAATAGCGGGTACCGACGAGTTAAAAGTGGTTTCACCAATGACAGGTATTTTCTATTCAACGCCTGCACCAAGTGAACCCGAGTTTGCAAAAGTTGGCAACCGCGTTAACTTGAGTCAAACGTTGTGCCAAATTGAAGCTATGAAACTTTTCACCCACATATCACTGTCTAGCGTGATGGGGTCCGGCGAGATATTCACAGCTGACGGCGAGTACGAAATTGTTCGAGTGAATCAAGCGAACAACGCTCAAGTTAATACGGGAGACCTTCTATTTGTTGTAAAACCAATTAAGCGTTGATTGTTTAACGATGACATTGATCCTTACTAAAAAGTTTGGATCGTGTGTAAACAAGCCTGATAACATGAGCAGTGTTATCAGGCTTTTTATTTCCCATTCCCGCATCGCTCAAAAATACTAGCTCACAGACTGACTACCAGTGTACGACTTAAGCACGTCTACCGGCACGTTATCTCCGACCGTGTAGCTCAGCACTTTGCTGATATGCGCGTAGGGTCTACCTGACTCTTCATGCCACTGATTGAATGCATCTTGAATCTTTTTTAGATCTCGCTGAGACGTCGCCCGAGGGTCTATGTCTAGACCGTTAGCTATCACCGCAGTGACCATGTCACCGCTTGTCACAAAGCCGTCCTTGCCTGAAAAACGAATAAACCACTGAGCAGTTTTGCCTCCTAGGCGAGAACCGTTGTCCTTTAAAAATTTCTGCAGACCAACTTGATCGCTCGCTGGATAATTAGCATAGAAGGCAGCGAAACTACCGTGTTCTTCAGCAACCGTTTCGATCATCAGCGCGTTTTCGAACACCGTTTGAATTTTCTGCCAGTTACGAACTATGCGCGTATCTTCGACGTACGCTTCCCATTCGTCAGGTGATTTGGTAAGAAGTGTCCCTAAATCAAACCCATGAAACGCTTCTTCAAAGCCAGGCCATTTGGCAGTGATAACACGCCAATGAAAACCCGCGTTGAACACGCAGCGCGTTAGTTGCGCCAAATAGCGATCATCCGTAACTTTGGCCAATTGCTTGCTGGACGCAACGGGCGTCAATAGGCTTTCTAAGGCCTCAACTCCACCCTTGCGCTTAGCGGCTGATTCGTAGATACGTTCAAATTTTTTCATTTAGATATTACTCTTTATCTTGGTTGCTCTTTATCTTGGTTACTCTTTGTTACTAGCGCGCTCGCAAGCGCGCCCTTGCGTCAGTGCATTTTCTACACGTATTCGCTTCAACATCCGGAGCGCTTTTGTTGAGTCTAACAAATTGAGCGCTACTTGCGAGCGCATAAAAAAGCCGCTGTCGGTGAGAACCGACAGCGGCTTGTCTTACATAACTAGTGTATTGCCTTATACAAACAAGAACTTATCCTCGTCAATAGACATAATCGAATCCATGCCGTTTTTGATCGCTTGCTCATGCCCTAACGTTCTTGGCATGATGCGCTGGAAATAAAAGTCAGCAGTCGAAATCTTAGATTGAAGAAAGTCTGCATCGCCTTCACCTGCTTCAATCTTGTCTTCGGCAATACGAGCCGCTTGAGCCCAGAAGTATGCAACAGTTACGTAGCCCGCCATCATCAAATAATCGACCGCCGCTGCGTTTACTTCGTCTGTGTTCTTCATTGCTGACCAACCCACTGAACGCGTCAACGACTGCCACATTTTTACATAAGGCTTCAGCGCCCGGCCGTGCTTGTTCCAACGGTTGGCTTTAATGAAGTCGTTCATTTCATCCATAAGCGGCTTAAGAGCGGCACCGCGAGTACCCAGTATTTTACGCCCGAGTAGGTCTAAACCTTGAATGCCTGTAGTACCCTCATAAAGCTGAGAGATTCGAGCATCGCGTACTTCTTGCTCCATACCCCACTCCTTAATGAAACCATGTCCACCGAACACCTGAATACCTAAATTTGTTGTTTCTAAACTTGTCTCTGAAAGAAAGCCCTTTGCGATGGGCGTTAGAATCGCTAATAGCGTCTCGGCTTCTTCGCGTTCTTCACTCGGCAATTCTTGGGCCAAGCTGACATCAACCAGTTTGCCACAATACATATTCAACATGCGGCCGCCTTCAGCGAAGACTTTCTGCGTTAACAACATTCTGCGAACATCTGGATGTGAAATGATAGGATCAGCAGGTTTGTCTGCGTTTACACGTGGCTTAGTTCTAAATTGCACTCGGTCACGGGCATAAGCCAGCGACTTTTGGAAAGCAACTTCAGAGTGTGCTTGTCCGTGCATGGCCACACCAAGACGTGATTCATTGATAAAGGTAAACATAGCGCTCATGCCTTTATTTGGTGCACTGATTAAGTAGCCCTGCGCGTCATCAAAATTCATCACACACGTTGAGTTACCGTGGATGCCCATTTTTTCTTCGATCGAGCCACATCGAACGCCGTTTCGGTCGCCAAGGCTGCCGTCAGTATTTACATTAAATTTTGGAACTAAAAATAGAGAGATACCTTTAATGCCTCTTGGAGCATCAGGTAGGCGCGCCAAAACAATATGGATAATATTGTCGGCAAAATCGTGCTCACCAGAGGAAATAAATATCTTGCTACCGCTGATTTTGTAAGTGCCATCTTCCACTGCTTCTGCATCAAGAACGGCTTTAGTTTTCAACATTCCCAAATCCGATCCCGCATGAGGTTCGGTCAGACACATAGTACCTGTCCATTTTCCTTCTACCATCGGCGGCATGAAACGCTGCTTTAGATGATCAGGAGCATGAGTGTGGATCGTTTTCATCGCGCCCGAACTCAAGCCCGGATACATACTCCAGCTATGGTTGGTAGCGATCATCATTTCCATAAACACTAATGCCATAGATTCAGGCATATTCTGACCACCGTATTCTTCAGGGCATGCCAGCCATTGGCTACGTAGTTGTCATAGGCTTCTTTAAAGCCAGTGGGCGTTGTTACTTCGCCATCGTTCCATGTACAACCTTCCTCGTCACCAATGCGATTAAGAGGTGCTAGTTCGTTTTCACAAAACTTTGCGGCTTCTTCCCAGATGGCAGCAACCATGTCAGGCTCCGCAGCGTGCCCTCTCGCGAAGCGAGCATAGTGTGTTGGCATATCAAGCACGTCGTTGGCTACGAAGTGCATATCTTTTAGGGGGACTTTATAGTTCATGATGTTCCTCAGTTTGGAAAGTTGAGTGCCGAAACACTCGGTGCTTGTTCAATGGTTCTTGTTCAATGCTTCTAGTTCAGTAATTGTTCAAATTGCGTCGGTTAAGTTA
>Ga0206130_10007655_pt1 | contig 11871 bp, 7 predicted proteins | sample Helgoland_Spring_9_FD_148637 | JGI IMG/M metagenome (GOLD analysis project Ga0206130, IMG submission 148637) | Pelagic subsurface seawater microbial communities from Kabeltonne, Helgoland, North Sea - Helgoland_Spring_Bloom_20160512_1 | ecosystem: Environmental > Aquatic > Marine > Epipelagic ...
AATACGACCCCATTTAATCTGTTCAACGGACAATTCATTGAGGGTGTACGTTACAAATTGGCAACAGGTACACCCCAAGTATGGGAATTCCCTTCAAATTAGTATAAAATAGGGTGCGATTCAACTGTAAGAAGCGAATGTCGAAAAATCGGCACCGTAATTGCAAGAAGATTTGCGAACTGTGAACGCGACACCATCTATGTGGAGTAAACTCATGACCAGCATCCTATCTCTAGTTTCAATCATTGCCTGTCAACAAGGGTTTGATAAAGACGGATCCGAAATCAATGAAACCAACGAATATGGCGAGACCGTTGACGAAGAGGGCAACAGTCTAAGTACATCCAATCACGATTGGGATGAAGATGGATACACTGAAGACCAAGGCGACTGTGATGATGACAACTCCAACATTCATCCAGGCATGGAAGAAGAGTATTACGATGATGTCGATTCCAATTGTGATGGACTAAATGATTTCGATGCAGATGCAGATGGCCACCTTTCTGACAACTGGGGTGGGGATGATTGTGATGATTTGGATCCTTTGATCAATCCAAGTGTTGAAGATGATCCAACAGACGGAATTGATTCGGACTGCGACGGGCAAGAAGACCCTCGATTTATTTATTACTCAGTAGATGAAAATGTTACTGAAAGTGCTGGGTCCCTTACGTTGGACGTCGATTCAGATGATCGAGTACACGTTCTTTTCGAAGAAGCCGGTGAACTTTGGTACACAAGCAAATCAGAACTGTTGGGAGACTGGCGGACGCTTGTGTCAACAGAACTTCCTATTGAAGGAGCCGTTGCATTTGGTGGTGAAGGCCAACAATTGGATGGGATCGTTGATGGAAGCTATCGCTTTCACATTACATATAGTGAGAGTGATGAGAGTGGCAATCTTTCAACACACTATGCCCACTTAAAAAATGTGCGCACAACTGTTCCGGAATGGATCGGTGGATTTGAGATAGAAGGCATCGATTCTTCTGGCAATAATTTGGCCAGTCATTATCTAAATATCAATGTTGGAAGCGACAACATTCCATTGTTTGCCTATTACGATCAAAACAGCAATCGTCCAATTTTGAGTAAACTTACAGCAGTACCGACCTCACAGCAGCCAAGTGTCGGAATTGAGTATCGCGAAGAAGTCGACTATTTGGTCTTAAACGATCAAACCAATGGTGCACCCATGGGAACCAATACCGCCTTAGCCGTTGGGGCTTCCGATATGGCCTATGTGGTATTTTTAGACGAAACCGCCCCCTATGGTTCTGGAACGGATCCTGCCTCTCAAATCTCTGCATTGACTGGCGTCAACTATTATTGCGAAACGGAAAACGTTGCTGAACCAGGTGGTTTAACACATGCTTTGGCAGTACGTTCGGACAACAAACTCTGTGTAGCCTATCATGATAGAGTCGACCTCGGATTAAAGTACGCCTGTCAAGTATCAACATCTGGTTGTACCGACTGGGATATTCAAACCATCGAAGAGAACATTGGTAGCAATACCTCTTTATCTATGGCGTTTACATCAAACTCCATACCATATATTGCATACCACCACACGCCAACTGGTACATTGCGTATTGCCTCTCTTCAAGGAAATGAATGGGACATCACAACGGCCGGTGCATCCAATGGACACGATGTGGGTGCAAATGTCGAATTGGCAATCGATTCAAGCGACAGAGTGCACATGGCATTTTTCAACAGTACCGAAGGAAGCATTTGGTATTCTATGGGTCGCTAAATTTTACGAAACCGTACAACAGTACACAACAAACATCGAATTATTCAATCTCTTAAGGAGTCAACTATGAAACCTTTTTCCCTTTCCGTTGTCGCATTGACATTGCTTGCTTGTTCCAACAACTTTGAAAAAGATGGCAGTGAAATTACTGCTGAACCATCTTCCGAAGCATCCAGTGAACCTTCTGGTGAACCATCTTCCGAAGGAGATCCTTTGGACACAGACGATGACGACGATGGCTTCTCAGAAAATGATGGAGATTGTGATGACAACAACTCCCAAATCAATCCGGGCGCAGAAGATCGTGCTGTCGATGGGTTTGACCAAAATTGTGATGGTATCGATGGACCGGACTTGGATCAAGATGGCTATGTAGACTTGGCGGCAGGCGGAAACGATTGCAACGACAACAACCCAAATATCAACCCTGGTATGGAAGAAGACATCACCGATGGTTTGGATACCGACTGTGATGGCGTAAGTGACCCTGGCTTCTATACTGTAACGGAAGGCTATGTAGATGAAGACTGTGATGGAGAATGCGATCGAGTGGCAATCTCAGTAGATGGGTATCGTCAAGCACACGTGGTATACGAATACGAAGATCAAATCTGGTACAACTACAAAATGACCAATGGCACATGGGCTGGCTACGAATCTGCTGCCCTTCCAAACAATGACGCAGTGGTTTCTTGCTCTGATGCTTGTGGTTATGACAATGCTTGGGTTGGAGATGGTTACTGTGATGATGGTGGGCCGGGTTCTGACTTTTCTGTTTGCTCTCTCGGAACAGACTGTACAGACTGTGGTGAACGATACTCTGAAGGTGATGCACGTCGCTTGGGTGTCGCCGGTATGGACGCAAAAGTCGATGGACAAAACCGTGTTCAAGTCGCATTTACAGAAGAAGGTTCAACATTCACAGCGTTGCAATACATCTTCCGAGACGCACAAGGCAACTGGTCTGAACCATTGGAGATTGATGGTCCTGGAAATGACCGTTTCAATGTTGGTCGTGATGTCGCGATGGACATCGATTCTGGAAACATGCCAACTTTCGTATACTTCAATGGTGAATCTGGTGTCCCGTACATCTATGACATGACCAACCAGTTGGTTTCAGGACTCACTGGCTTGAATGGCATCAATGTAGCATTGGACCTTGAGATTCCCGAAATCGATGTTGAAAGCATTGATCCAACAGGTGGCTTAATCAGTGGATTGTTACCGGCACCAATCATTGGTGGGTACTCTGGACTGTTCAACACAGTCGTGATTGATTCCAATGATGATGCACACGCCATCTTCTACAACCACAACGAGTTGCAAGAAGTCATCAACAGCCTTGCTTCAAATGGACTTGTTGGATGGGCAGTTCCACAAATCACCAATTACATCAACAGTTATGTTGGGTTCACGGTGTTGACTTCAGACCCAGGAACCATCAATCAATACTCTTCATTGAGTTTGACTGACATCTGGGGAACCATCACAGGATCGGGTCAATATTGCTACAACAATATCGTTTCTTTACAGCAAGGTATCTACAACTCTGCTGCGATCAAAAATGATGGCTCTGTATGTGTAGCCTACTTTGACAACGACAATCAACAAGTCAAGTATGCCTGCAATACTGGAACATGCAATGGCTGGAATATAGAAACCGTTGTCAATGCCAATGTAGGGACACCGGCTATACCTGCTGATAACTGGGAAGAATTAGACAATCGTGACATCGTACCCAAAGACCGAGTTCGTTTGGCATTCAACAATAAGGATGCCCCTTATGTTGTCTATCACAACTCAACCAACAGCACTGTGAACATTGCTCTCAAAGAGAACAACCAATGGAATACATACCAAGTTGGTTTTGGTGGAGAACAATTGGATGTGGATATTGATCCCACCAACTTCATTCACATTGCTTACATCGACAATGTCGGTAATGTAAAGTACGTCATGGGTCAGTAACATACCCTGAGCGTATTAAAAGGTGTCCATTTGGGCACCTTTTTTGTATACAAGAAGAACAATCCGTCACACTTCAGAAGCATACAACATACAATCTAGCGAGTGACAAATGGCAGTCGTATTGCCTGATCTTTACCTCAATATAACTGTCAAAAACATCCGAACACAAGATTGGGATGACCGATATAAAATGAGATACAGAGTTTCATGACAAAACGATCTTTTCTATCCCTCTTGGGGGTTCACATCACCTTAGGGCTGTTCGCTCTACGTAGCATCCTACTAAATCCACTACATAAGGTTATTGGACAGGAATCAAGTGATCTGTATCCCCATCTTTGGGGGTATTGGCGGTGGATCAGAAAGATGCATCAAGGTGGATGGACAGAAACATGGAACAATGCAGAACCATATCTCAACGTACCAAACAGTGGAGCCTTGTATCATGTTGATTGGTTGAATGGAATGTTGGTATGGATGGGAACCCAACTCGGCTTACCATTCCTATTGAGTGTCAATATCATGATATTTTTTCAATGGATGCTTTTGGGTCTGGGCATTGTACTACTGTGTAAACATGTTGGTCTCAAATACTGGAGCATCGTGTTTGTCCTTTGTGCGGTGGATACCAGTCCATTTGTCGAAAGATTCATCCTCCATTCAGCCGTCTTTGAACGATTAAACCTCGGATGGCTGTTGTTGTACCACACTTGTTTGTTGGGAACTATACAAAAACGAAGTCCAGTGTATATACTCGCTGGCATTGCAACCTTCGGTCTGACCGTATTGAGTTCTTGGCACTATGCAATGTTTGCTGTCATTAGCAGTATTTGGATCGGATCATGGCAACTATACAAAGACAACACTTCTTGGAAAGCCTTACTGGGCTTGGCAATCGGATCTAGTACCATCGCCTATCCGTTGAGTAAACGGGCTCAATCTAGTTTAGAAACAGACAGCATTCTCCAACATGAGGTCAATCGGTTTTGGAATTGGGATTCTCGTTTGGAAGTGCTAAATGATTTTACGTGGATTGACTTTATACGCCCAAGAATAGCTCAATCATTTGGCTTTGACACCCTAGAGGAGAGTATCTTTATTGGATGGTTCATCGTTCTTGGAGGAATACTATTTCTATGGCTACCACGTAAAACGGCTGATGAGTGGATGTGGTGGGGGCTGGGAATCATTTTTGCCATACTGACACTGGGCCCCACAATTACGGTATGGGAGAATCTTTCGATTGATTCTCCGTTGTATTACCTAGTGGCAAGTGTCATTCCCTATTTCTCGACAATGGAAGTCCCATGGGAGTACAGTTTAATGGTCTTGTTGTGTGGAGCGATTGTTTGTGGTTTTTGGATCGATAGAACGACAGTCAAATGGCGGATGATCAAACCTTGGATGCTTCCACTCTTGATATTGGCACAAAATAGAATAGGCCTTCCCAGTACCATCGCACACAGCACACCAGTCCAATTACCCAAGCCTGCAATGGAATACTTAGCCAACAGCAACGGCAATATTTTTGATTTCCCGTTAACCAATCATGCATCAGAAACTGGCCAGCCATCACCGCATCACAGATATTTGTGGAATCAAACACAACACCAACATCCGATTGCATACGGTATTCAACAGTCTTGGCTTCAAGAGTCCGAACTGTGGCGACAGTTGAACCAAACAGCCCCAACGGCAACATCTTGGAAGTCCATTCGAGAACGGTGTAAGTTCCAAGAATGCCAACAATTTAGCCTGCTACGCCAAAGTCTCGTTGCACACAAATTCACACACTTCATTGTCCATAGTGATTTTATGCCACCCAATATATCCCCCAAACAACATACACTTTGGCAGGATGTCTTTGGCGTGCCAATTTATTCAGATGCAGCAATTCAGATTTTCAAAGTTGATGGTACAAATTAAAACAATGACTGTTGAATAAATCTTGGTTTCATCCTTGAAGCACAAACAGGCCCCATGCCTTTTGCAATCGAACTGTCAGAGTCGAGTTTTCGATTGCAGACTGTACACTGTTGTGACTCTCGACCCAAACGAGAAAGTTCTTCCAGTGGATTTGCATCTAGACGCTTGAGCAATTGTTGAATGGTAACAAAGTGTTCTGTCGTACGTAAACTCAACCCATTCTCGTTGAGAATTCCTTGGATTCGTTCTGATTTACCAGTTTGTAAAGAAATAAAAACATCACGTTCGGATAAAGATGAATCCAACACAAATGTACGACGACCAACTGTACAAAAAATCTTATCAGGTGTACCTTCTCGACGTAAAAAGTGTCGTATTTCATCAAACGATTCTCTTTTCCACAAATGGGGTTGATATGTCGATACATATCCATTTTGTACATCTTTGTGAAAGCAGTCTATCAATCCTTCTCGCACAGTATGTACTCGATTGTATGTCCAAAATACAGGCTTGTCATTGCGATAAGATCTAAAGTATTTTAAAAAACACAAGGATCGGCCTCGCATCTCACTTTTGACAGTTTCTGTAAAGTCTCCTTCTTCATTGAGAGTTTCGGCCAAAGATGTGTCAAACCAAGCCAACCACTCATTCACCAAAAAGTCTTGGGTTCGTAGGCGGTAACTCAATCGCAAGGGATAGCGTTCTTTATCCAGAATAAAATCCACACGTAAAATATCATTGTCAATCTGAGATTCTACATCCAACACGCGTCGTTTTAACACCATGAAAGACCCTCTGGGTCTTTCGGATTCTACTTGTATGGAATCCAATACCATTTGTGTGAAATACTGTCGAGCAAATCGAAGGATTTCAAAAAACTGGGTCGATTGCATGGTAACATCTGTATTTTTTCCATAAATGATCACATCAGATATCTGAGTCGTAATATTTGATAGTCCTGAAGAACCGACAATATCAACAATCTGACGCGCTTGCTTTTCTCGATTGTATTGACAATCATTTCCTAAGAAGGCCCCAACCTGAAATGCGATTGATCGAATCCTTTCTACAATATACTGACATTCTAATGATACAAGACTCATGGTCACTCCTGTGTATACCTTTATTGTATACTCAGAATACGAATAAACCAACCATATTAGGACATATAATGTCCGATCATCTTCAATATCACCAAATTCTACTGAACATAGTATTGTGTTTCAATGTACCGATAAATCTTCTCAGATCCTCTACCTGATGAAACCATCCCTTTTGCCAATGGATGACTCATATCCCAAAGAACAGAGATTCCAGTTTCTAACTCTAAGGACTTCAACATCAGTGCATACCCCAATGCAACCTCAACCTCCTGTTTTCGAATTTGACGTCGTATCTGCCCTCGACGCCAAATCGAGCGTTGATGAAGTTCTAGTCCCAGATCAATCAGTAATGTCCAGGACCCCTTCCAATCTTCGAATTTCACCAACGTTCTTTGGGCATCACAAGCTAGCAAAAGTTCTTCCCAGATCACAAGATCTGGAAGTACAACATCGCCATTCTCTATAGACACTGTAAAGTTCACCACTACATTGTCAACTTCAATCGCATATGCGTCCAAACGATGCGTCCGCAAATCATGATTCGGACACTCGGCCCACACCACTCTCATCAACAACCAAACAAACAACTGAATAACTAGGCTTCCTTCTCGATTCTCTTCTCAATTTCGTCGTCAGAATCAAACCATGCCGAACACGAACAGATCAAGTTTCGATCTCCATGTGCATCATTGACCCTTCGAACAATCGGCCAATACTTGTTCTCCTTGGTGGCCTTCGTCGGAAAAGCAGCCACTTCTCTGGAATAGGAATACTCCCATTCCATAGACATCAAACACGATTGATCATGAGGAGCATGTCGTAAAGGAGACTCTTCAACTGTTAACTGACCATCTATGATTGCTTGAATCTCATGACGGATCGCAATCATAGCTTCCACAAATCGATCTAGTTCTTTCAACGGTTCAGACTCTGTGGGCTCAACCATTAAAGTACCAGCCACGGGCCAAGACATCGTAGGCGCATGAAATCCATAATCAATCAATCGTTTTGCAATATCAGTGACTTCTATTCCGTACTTTTTAAATGGACGAACATCCAAAATACACTCGTGTGCAGAGCGACCATTTTTACCCCGATACAAAATCGGAAAATGCTCTTCAAGACACATGGCCAAATAATTTGCAGATAAAATAGCCACTTGACTGGCCTTTTTCAAACCGTCAGCGCCACACATCGCAATATAAGCCCATGTTATGGGTAATATTGATGCAGAGCCATACTCAGCACCTGAAACAGCCCCAGAATCACCTTCTAAGGGGTTGCCCGGTAAATACGGTGCCAAATGTGACTTAACACCAATGGGACCAACTCCTGGGCCACCACCACCATGTGGAATACAAAACGTTTTGTGTAGATTCAGGTGACACACATCTCCACCAATATCTCCAAATCGAGACAACCCGACCATGGCATTCATATTGGCACCGTCCATATACACCTGCCCGCCCTTTTGATGAATGATCTGACAAACCTCTTGAATCGCTTCCTCAAATACACCATGGGTTGATGGATAGGTAACCATCAGAGCAGCCAGTTGCTCACCCGCCTTTTCTGCTTGCGTGCGTAAATCTTCAACATCAATATTGCCTTCTGCATCACACTTTACTTTCTGAACCTTCATTCCCACCATTACCGCTGAGGCAGGATTTGTACCGTGGGCTGACGTTGGTATCAAACAAATGTTCCGTGTGTCTCCATTGGCCTCATGATAGCGCTTAATGGCCAATAACCCTGCGTACTCCCCTTGAGAACCTGCATTGGGTTGTAATGAAACAGAATCGAAGCCAGTAATATCTGCCAACCATGTCTCTAATGTTTCAAATAAGGTCGCATATCCTTTCGTTTGAGATGCGGGTGCATTCGGATGAATAGCGTTGAACCCTGGCCAAGTGATTGGAATCATCTCAGATGTCGCGTTCAATTTCATCGTACAAGAACCCAATGGAATCATCGCAGTATCCAATGCGAGATCTCTCTTTGCCAGTTTATGGAGATACCGTAGCATCTCTGTCTCTGAATGATAGGACGAAAAAGTCTCATGAGTCATAAATTCAGAAGTTCGCAACAGATTGGCCTGCAAGACCTCTTCACCCGTTGACATCAAAGACACTTCAAAAATGTCCGCTAAATCTCTCAAGTCGGCATCGACTGTACACTCATCCAATGCGATGATGATGTTGTCTTTGTGTATGCGCAGGTTTATCTGCTTGTTGTCTGCGTTACCAACAATCTTCTCTACGTCTTTTGGACCCACTTGATTGATGCAAATCGTATCAAAGAAAGTTGAGGAGACATTGTACCCAGAAGCCTTCAACGAAGAAGACAATCGACATGCCATGCGATGTATCTTCGTGGCAATGGATTTCAGTCCTTTTGGTCCATGATAAACTGCATACATCGCAGCAACATTGGCCAACAAAGCCTGAGCAGTACATACATTGGACGTCGCCTTCTCGCGCCGAATGTGTTGTTCTCTTGACTGTAAAGCCATTCTGAGTGCTTTATTGCCATCGGCATCCCTACTCACACCAATAATTCGACCTGGCATCGAACGAGAAAGGGTTTTCGAGCATGCTAAAAATGCTGCGTGCGGTCCACCAAATCCAAGTGGCACTCCAAAACGTTGGGTATTTCCAACTACGATATCAGCACCCAATTCTCCTGGTGGTACCAGCATCGTTAACGCCATCAAATCGGTTGCCATCACAACCATGGCCCCCACTGCTTTTGCTTTCGAAATCACCGCTTCATAGTCTTCAATGGTTCCTGTGGTCGAAGGGTATTGCAACAATATCCCAATTGTATCTTCATCGAAATCAAACGCACCATGTGCTGATACAACCGTTTCTACTCCCATCGGCTTGGAGCGAGTTTGAACAATGGAGATGGTGTTTGGATGACACAAGTCGGATACTAAGAATTTTTTCAGAGACACATCTTTTTTACGTTTTTTAACCTTACTGCGGACCACCATCGCAAGGGCTTCGGCTGCTGCTGTAGCCTCATCCAACAAAGATGAGTTTGAAATCTCCATCGCTGTAAGATCCTGCACCATTGTTTGAAAGGTCAACAATGCTTCCAAACGACCTTGAGATATCTCAGCCTGATAAGGTGTATAAGACGTATACCAACTGGGGTTCTCTATCAAATTTCGTAAAATCACTGTTGGAGTACGACAACGATGATACCCCATCCCCATAAATGAGCGCCAAACCTGATTTTCATTTGCCAATCGTTTCAAGGCAACCAACGCTTCCTCTTCTGTCATTGCTGGTGGTAAACTGAGTGCACCATTCATGCGTATCGAAGCTGGGATTGTTTGTTCAATTAGTTCATCAAGACTTTCAACACCGAGTGTAGAAAGCATTCGCGCTATATCCAAATCCGATGGTCCAAGGTGACGACGGATAAAACCTTCATGTGTTTCCATGTTTACCTCAATCAATAAAACTGTTGAAACTTAGCCGATTACAAAGGGTTTGCCGATATCAGAACTCAATATTTCTCACACAAACTCATGCAATTTTCTTCATAAAAAACAAAAGAGCCCCTACCTAAGTAGAGGCTCCGAAGTAACAAGCGTTAAATTACTTGTTTGCTTTTGCACTTGCGCGTTCTTTTAAGCCTTTACCAGCTTTGAAAGATACAACATAAGTTGCAGCGATTTCAATCTCACCACTTTTGAACTTCTTGTTCAAAGCTGTGGTTTTAGCAGCAAGCTCTGATGCACTCAAGTCAGCAGCGTTTGGAACTCGCCATTCGCCTTTGTTCTTGTTGTAAGCTGGGTGAGTACCAGTACGAGCTTTACGGTAACGAGTAGAGAAAGTACCAAAACCAGGAATGGTTACTTTGTTTCCACTGTGTGTTGCTTTAATTTTTGGTGCTGGCTTTTGGAACAAGAAATCAGCGATGATTCCTTCTTCGTCAAACAATGCACTGATTGCTTCTTGAGACAATGCTTTTGTAATACGACCGGCTTTTGCATCGCCTTTATTGATTGTCCAATAAAGAGCTTCTGACAACTCTTTCTTGTTTAAGTTACGAGCATCGGTATCTGCTTCTTTTGCTGCTTTTTTTGTCATTTCTGAATCGTGAAAAAATACTTTAAGCTTATCAGCCATGGGATTCTCCAAAGTTGGATTTTTGATATGAAAGTTAGTAGGACTGTACCTCGATAACTTCGAAAGTACACTCATATATCAACAGAGTTTTTTTGTTTATGCAAGCAAAAAAAACACAATAAGACAAAAAAAACAACGCAAACCAACAACCATACTCCTATAACCCGCTAAAAATGAACACAGTAGACCATTACGATTTTTTAAAAAAAATCTACGCACAATACTTTTGATCCTGTGATACCATCGAGCAAACGGAAAATACAACAAAATCTGGGGCAACTATGTTCAATCTAAACAAACAATTTTCAATCAGTCTTCTCATCTTTTCTACGATCTCGTCTACCATCTCGAAAGCACATGCCCAAGATCTTTCCACACCGAGTGAAGACAATCAAACAAACGAAGAGACTAAAGAAGATACCAAAGATGGTAGCAATGACGAAACCTCTAGTATCGAAGACAATACCAACAAAAAATTGGAGGAAACTTCAACTACAAAGGACACTTCTTCTGATTTAAATGAAACGTTACCAAACAGCAATGCTGACGAAGGTACACCTACGTCACCTCTCGCTCCATTTTTTAAAGATGCAGGGTCAACTGAAGGCGATATCGAAGCCTCTGAAGAAAACCCAGAAGAATCTACAACCTCTAAGATTGAATTCAACCCAGAGTCTGCAGAATCATTGGATACAACGTTAACCAAAAAACAAATCAAGTGGCTTGAACCAACACGGGGTAAATTACCACAAAACCCATATCAACATGTAGACTTCACAGCCTATACATTGGAATGGGGAGAACTCCAAGCAGGACTAAACAGAAGTACGATCGGAATATTACCACGTACACAAATCGGCACACAAATTCCACTTTGGGCATTGGGTATCCAGAATGCCAATGCAAAAGTCAATGTACTTCGATTGGGCCCTGTAGATCTAGCGATCACTGGAAACTATTTAAACCT
>Ga0206130_10007657_pt1 | contig 11863 bp, 10 predicted proteins | sample Helgoland_Spring_9_FD_148637 | JGI IMG/M metagenome (GOLD analysis project Ga0206130, IMG submission 148637) | Pelagic subsurface seawater microbial communities from Kabeltonne, Helgoland, North Sea - Helgoland_Spring_Bloom_20160512_1 | ecosystem: Environmental > Aquatic > Marine > Epipelagic ...
CTTTACAGTTAATTGATGAGGGTTGTTTTATTCATATTGCTATTTGGGTTATTTACTGGGAATTTCTATTCTCAGGATTTAGATTCTACCGCTGTTGTTTTCTCTGTATCGGGAGGTATTTACAAAGAAACGATTCAATTGGAGTTATCTACTTTGGGCGAAAAGATATATTATACAACCAATGGGAAAATACCATCAAGCAGTTCTAAAAGATATTCAGACACCATAAATTTAGATAAAACTACACCCATAAGAGCAGTTGCATATAAAGATGGAACTCCTGGAAAAATCGTTACGCAAACTTATTTAATTGGCAGAGAATATAATATGGCAGTAATTTCGATTACTGGAAATCCAGACGATTTTTTCAGTTTTGATCGCGGTATATATGTGAAGGGTTGCTGCGCAGATTCATTTCCTCCCTACAAAAGAGCAAATTTTTGGAAAGGCTGGGAGCGAAGAGTCAATATTGAGTTTTATGAGCCTTCAGGAGAAATGGGCTTCAATCAGAGAGTAGGAGTTAGAATATTTGGAGGTTTTAGCAAAGGTTTACCCATGAAGTCTTTGGCAATAATCTCTCGAAAAAAGTATGAGCATAAAACGATTAAGTATTCAATATTTCCAAATAGGGGTATTAAAAAATATAAGTCCTTTGTATTACGAAACTCTGGAAGCGACTTTAATAATACACAATTCAGAGATGCATTATTAACGAACCTGATCGAGCCTTTGGATGTCGAGATACAAGCATATCGTCCTTCAGTGGTTTATATAAATGGTGTTTACTGGGGGATTCATAATGTGCGTGAAAAGATAAATGAATATTATCTAAAAAGTAATGCTGGAGCAAACCCTGATAGTCTAGATATAATGAAACATCGCAATGATTTGCTGGCGGGGAAAAGGGATCATTATCTGAAGATGAAGAAGTATATTAATAAAACGGATTTTAAGGATACTGCCGAAATACTGCATCTTAATACTTTGATGGAGATAGATAATTTTATTAATTATAACATTACAGAAGTATATGTGGATAATAGAGATGCGGGGGGGAACATTCGGTTTTGGCGACCACAAACACCCGAAGGAAGATGGCGCTGGGTTTTATTCGATACAGATATTAGTTTTGGGATTTCAGGTAAAACAGCTTATAAAAAGAATACGCTTGATAAAATGACAGTTAGGCATAATGAAGCTTGGCCAGATCCTGCTTGGTCTACTTTAATTATTCGAAATTTATTGGAAAATGACAGTATAAAAAATCTATACATCAACCGTTTTGCCGATCATTTAAACACTATTTTTTCAAGTAAAATCGTCAATTTTAAAATTGACTCTATTCAAAACCTCTTGAAAGATGAGATGCCATATCACTTTAAGAAATGGAGAAGTTCAAATATTGAAAGATGGGAGAGGAATGTTCAAAAGATGAAAGATTATGCTTCTAATCGCCCTTACTATGTGCGTTTGCATTTAATGGATCGATTTGACTTATCAGATACAATCACTGTCGATATTCAAAATCAAGACCCTAAAGCGGGATATGTTCAAATAAATTCTATCCGAGTAGATACATCATTTGAAGGTGTATATTTTAAAGATGCTGCTCCATCTGTTGCGGCCATAGCAAAATATGGGTATGAGTTTTTAACATGGCATGAATTCGATTCAGTTGCAACTGCAAAGCTTTTTCTAACAGAGAGTGCAGCTCTAAAACCAATATTTCAGAAAAAAGAATTAAGTCAATATTCTTCGGTTATAGCGCTCAATGAGATAAGTACGCATCAAGATTCAATTGCTGTTCAAGGAGATTGGATTGAGCTTTATAACTCATCAAATGTTTTGATGGATTTATCAGGCTGGAAGGTTGTTTCGGGTAATAATGAATTTATTTTTCCTGATTCTTCAAATATACAATCCAAAGGATATTTACTTTTGTCGGCTAACTATAAAGAGATGGCTTTGCTGACTAATGTGCAGGTCCTGAACGTTCCCCTTGGATTCGGACTTTCATCGAAAAAAGATAATATATTAATAATGGATTCAAAAGGTTTTATGGTCGATTCTTTGAGTTATGATATTGAAATTAATTTTCCAACTTTGAATAAATCTGAAAATAGAAATATTGAACGAGTTAATCCAGTATTAGATATTTGGAAGCCTTCTGTTAAGTCTTCTCCCGGAATGGAGAATGACTTATTTGAGTCCATAAAATCTGAAAAGATAGAGAAAGAAGATAAATCAGTATTTTATATTGTAATAGGTGTGGTGCTCTTTACATTATTGTCTGCGACTTTATTGTTGTTAAGAAAAAAAAGAATAAAAAAGGATTTGGATTCTAATAATTAATCTAGTCCATTGTATATAAATAATAGAATGAAAAAATTTTTAGGAATAGGTTTATTAACCTTAGTTGCTTTTTCTGCATTCTCTCAGATGAGTGCAGAAACTGAAAAGTTATTAAAAGAACAGAGAGAGCTAGAGTCAAACAGTGATACCTTATGGAGGATTGGTGGTTTGGCTAATATTAATTTTTCTCAAGTGTATTTGTCAAATTGGGCTGGAGGTGGCCAAAATGCAATCTCAACACAAGGTATTCTGAGTCTTTTTGCGAACTACATCAAAGATAATTCTTCATGGGATAACTCAATTGATTTGGCATATGGTGTAATTAAACAGGGTGAAGCAAAATCGAATCCTTGGTTTAAGAATGACGATAGAATAGAGGTAAATTCTAAAGTTGGGAAAAAAGCATCTGAAAAATGGTATTATTCAGGTCTGTTTAACTTTAGAACTCAATTTAACTATGGGTACAGTAAGGTTGGAGATACTATACAGATTTCAAATTTTATGGCGCCAGGATATAATATTGTTGCTATAGGTATGGACTATAAGCCAAGTGAATCGTTTACGTTTTTTGTGGCTCCTATGACCAGTAAAATGACTTTTGTAACGGATGAATATCTTTCAGGAATAGGGGCTTTTGGATTGGATTCAGGAAGTGTTTTTCGTTCAGAAGTAGGTGGTTATGTCAAATTAGCCCTTTCTAAGAAAGCTCCACTTAAAATGGAAGGTTTGACTTTTAAAACAAATCTAACGCTGTTTTCTAATTATTCCAATGGTCCTGAAAATATTGATGTAACATGGGAAACATTAACTAATGTTAAGTTGAATAAATATATGACCATAAGCCTATCTACATATCTTATTTATGATCACGATATCGATATTGCACGATATAATTCAGATGGTTCAGCTCGTTATTATAAAGATTCTAATGGAGATAATATCTTAGGCTCTGACGGAAGTTTTGTTCAAGTTAAAGGGCCAGTAATGCAATTCAAAGAAGCTTGGTCCGTTGGTTTTGCATATAAATTTTAGAAATAAATACTGTGTTTAAATTTGATTGAACTCGCATTCAACATGCAGCTGCCATCTTGCAAATAACTAACTATGTTTTTAATGAACTTTATACCCTAACCCCAATAACACAAACATCATCAATCTGTTCTAAGTCGCCCTTCCAAGTTTCAAAGGCTTCATCTATACTTTTCTTTTGTTCTTCCATAGCTTTATCCTGAATGCTGAGAAGTAAATCTCTAAAAGCTTTCGCTTTAAATTTCTTACCCCTTTCACCACCAAATTGATCTACATATCCATCAGAAAAGATGTAAATAGCATCTCCTTGCTCTAAATCAAAACTTTGTGTTGTATAGGGTTCAGGGTTATCAAACTGACCTATAGGCTGTTTATTGGCTTTTGTTTCAATAATCTCACCATTTCTAATTATCCACAGAGGATTATATGCTCCAGCATATTGCAGTTTCATACCTTCAATACTGCATAAAGCGATGTCCATTCCGTCTTTTACATCTTCCTCTGATTTCTTAAATTCTTGCACAACTATTTCACGAGTTTTATCTAATATCTCCCCCGGAATTGTTAAACCATGTTCTCTCACACTTCTGTTTAGTCCATTGTTACAAACAACACTAACCATAGCTCCAGGAACTCCGTGTCCTGTACAATCTGCTGCAGCAAACAATACTTTACCATTTTTCTGCTCCATCCAATAGAAATCTCCTGCTACAACATCTTTTGGTTTGTATAATATAAAACTTTCTTTTAAGTATTCTTTTACTACTTTCATTGGAGGTAATATGGCGGATTGAATACGTTTAGCATAAATTATAGAATCTATTATCTCCTGGTTCTTTTCTTCTAACTCATCATGTGCTAATTCTACCTGTGCTTTCTGCTGTTCAATAACCCCTTTTTGTTTTATTGTTTTTCTTAAGTTTTTAAATATTACCAAAAGCATAGCTATTACAATGAACATTCCTAAAAATAGCGAATACTTTATTGTTTTTTCTTTTTCTATTTTTTCATTTTGAGTATTTATCTGTTCTGACTTTAAATGAATTTCTTCCATGTAGAGCAAGCTATCCCCTAGTTTCTGGAGTTCAAACTCTTTTTCTACCTCAAACTTATATAATTCCTTTTTTGCATCCATTTTAGATAGAGAGTCTTTAGATTCCATAAATAGCTCATGCATTTCCAGAGCCTCCTTGAATTCTCCTGTCTGTTTAAGGGCTTTGTATAATGATTCACTATTCTTATCAATTAAATGAAGTGTGTTAATCTTTTTTAAGATTTTTAAGGACTCTTTGTAGCAGCTAATAGCATCATTTATATTGCCCTTTTTTATATGTGCATTTCCGATAGCATTTAGAGAGTTAGCAATTCCATTTTGATCACCAATTTCCTTTCTAATATTTAAGCTTTTTGTACAGTATATAATAACTGAATCGTAATAAAATTCCTTGAAGGAAACAGTGCCAATGTTGTGCAATGAGCCGGCAATTCCTCTTTTATCTCCGATTTCATGAAATATATGTAGTGCTTTTCTGTAGTAATTAAGCGCTTTTTTATGTTGGGTTGTATTTTTATAATTGCTAGCAATGTTGTTATAAGCAGCAGCAATACCCCTTTGGTTTCCATTTTCATCACTTATTTTTAGACTTTTTTTATGATATTTTATAGCTTGTTCGTAGTTTCCTTGTTCTTGAAAAATTAACCCAATATTTGAGAGTCTATGAGCAACTCCCTTTTTATCTCCTATTTCTTCAAAAAGGACTAAGCTTTTTTCAAAGTAACCAAGGGCTTCTGTAAAGTTGCCTTGATCTTTATAGATATTTCCTATATTGTTGTATGAGCCAGCAATCTCCTTTTTGTTACCTAATTCGATAAACTTTTCTAAACTTTTTTCAAAATATTTAAGTGCCTTTTCGCTATCTCCTTTAATTGCGAATGATATTCCTTGCGTATTTATAGCTTGCGCCATCCATTTTATTTTATTTGTGGATTCTGCAAAATCGTATTGAAGTTGAGCAAAATAAAAAGCACTATCTGGCTGAGAAAATAAATAACCATCCCAAGCAATTATGCGTATTGCATTCAGGCGGATAGTGTCAGGCCGGCTTTTGTCGTTCCATACATTCCATAGGGAATCGAGGTTTACTTGAGCAATGGAATTCAACCCAATAAAAAGCGTTATAAAAAATGTAAGGCGCTTTTGCATGTATTAAATATAGGCAAATTAACTTTACACCCCAAACCCAATAATACAAACATCATCAATTTGCTCTAAGGCTTGTCTTATTATATTTTAGTTCGACAATCTTATATGTTCAAACTCCGGCAATGGAATCCTTTTTCTAAGATGTATAAGGGTTTTATTTTTTCTTTATATTCGTCGGCTATAATAAATGGGTTAAAATCGCAAAGCTATGTATGGAAAAATAAAAGAAGAATTGCAAAAGGAATTGTCGCAAATAAAAGACGATGGTATTTATAAAAGTGAAAGAGTTATTACTACTCCTCAAGGAGCTGATGTTCAGGTATCTACAGGAGAGGATGTTGTGATTATGTGCGCAAATAACTATTTAGGCTTGTCTTCGCATCCAGAAGTAATTCAGGCATCTAAAGAGGCTTTAGATACACATGGTTTTGGAATGTCTTCTGTACGTTTTATTTGTGGAACGCAAGATATTCACAAAGAATTAGAACAAAAAATAGCTGATTTTTACGGGTTTGAAGATACAATACTGTATGCTGCGGCTTTTGATGCAAATGGAGGTTTGTTTGAGCCTTTATTGGGGAAGGAGGATGCTATTATTTCTGATGCATTGAATCATGCTTCTATTATTGACGGAGTTCGATTATGTAAAGCTGCTAGATATAGGTACAAGCATAGTGATATGTCTGATTTGGAAGATCAGTTAAAAGCTGCTCAAGCGCAAAGGTTTAGAATAATTGTAACTGATGGCGTCTTTTCTATGGACGGAGATATCGCTAAGATGAATGAGATATGCGATTTAGCCGATAAATACGATGCTCTAGTCATGACTGATGAATGTCATTCTGCGGGATTTATAGGTAAAACTGGCAGAGGTGCTCCAGAATTTCATAATTGCTTAGATCGGGTAGATATAATAACAGGGACGCTTGGTAAGGCTCTTGGTGGCGCAATGGGAGGTTATACTACTGGTAAAAAAGAAATTATTGACATGTTGCGTCAACGCTCTCGTCCTTATTTGTTTTCTAATTCTTTAGCACCATCAATTGTTGGTGCATCTATCAAGGTTTTTGACTTGTTGAGTGGTTCTACTGAGCTGAGAGATAAGCTAGAGGAGAATACTAAATATTTCAAGGATAAAGTATTGGCTGCTGGATTTGATGTTAAAGAAGGTAATTCTCCAATTGTTCCTATAATGCTTTACGATGCTGCATTGTCTCAAAAATTCGCCGATGGACTATTAAAAGAAGGTATATATGCTATTGGTTTCTTTTATCCGGTTGTGCCAAAAGGAGCCGCAAGAATTCGAACGCAGATTTCAGCAGCGCATGAAAAATATCATTTAGATAAAGCGGTGGCGGCGTTCATAAAAGTTGGAAAGGAATTGAAAGTAATTTAACGGTGCTTAATTCTTTTTTTTCGCAATTTACGAGTTGTTAGATGACTCGATATCTAGTCTAAAAATAAGTTTACTTGAGTTTTATAGAAATAAATAGGTTTCTTATTTTGACAGATGAAAAAATAATTTTACATTTGCAGCCCATTTTTGGGGAATAGTAAGCATCTGAAAAAGACAGAAAACGTGGATACACTTAGTTACAAAACAGTTTCAGCTAATAGAGCGACAGTCAAAAAAGATTGGTTGTTAGTTGACGCAGAAGGCGAAACACTTGGTAGATTAGCAAGTAAAATAGCAAAATTGATTAGAGGAAAGCATAAAACGAACTTTACACCGCATGTTGATTGTGGAGATAATGTAGTGGTTATTAATGCTGAAAAAGTTACTTTGTCAGGTAATAAATGGCAAAATAAGACCTATATACGTCACACTGGTTATCCAGGTGGTCAAAGATCATTAACTGCTCAAGAGATTTTAGATAAACACCCAGAGAGATTGGTTGAGAAAGCAGTTAAAGGGATGTTGCCTAAAAATAGATTAGGAAGAACTTTATACTCAAACTTGTATGTATATATAGGTGCTGAGCATGATAAAGAAGCTCAAAAGCCTAAAAAAATCGAATTAGATTCAATTAAGTAATAAATAAAGAATGGAAGTAATAAATACAATCGGAAGACGTAAATCTTCAATTGCTAGAATTTATCTTTCTGAAGGAAAAGGAAATGTAACTGTGAATAGCAGAGACTACAAAGAATATTTTCCAACAGGAGTTCTTCAATATAAAGTTAATCAACCTTTCCAACTAACAGAAACAGAAGGTCAGTATGACGTTAAAGTTAATGTTAAAGGTGGAGGAGTTAATGGTCAAGTTGAAGCAGTTCGTTTAGCAATTGCAAGAGCTTTGGTTGAGGTTGATGCAGAAAATAAGCCTAAGTTAAAAGCTGAAAGCTTAATGACGCGTGATCCAAGAATGGTTGAACGTAAAAAACCAGGACAACCGAAAGCACGTAAGAAATTCCAATTTAGTAAACGTTAATCAGTATTTTACTCAAAGAAGCACTCAAATTTTGAGTGCTTGTTTAGTATCTAAGTGTTGCAGACCGTTAAGAACGCTACTGCATATCTGCTGTAAGTAACAGGTAATAGTTAAAGTAACTATTGTTAATCAGTAAAAAGAAAGTAAACAAAATGGCAATAACAAATTTTAAAACCCTATTAGATGCCGGAGCGCATTTTGGGCACCTAAAAAGAAAGTGGAACCCAGCAATGGCTCCTTATGTTTTCGATGAGAAAAAAGGAATCCACGTAATTGATTTAAACAAAACAATCGTAAAAATTGACGAAGCTGCTGCAGCGATTAAACAAATTGCAAAATCAGGTCGTAAAGTTTTATTTGTTGCTACAAAAAAGCAAGCACAAGAAATTGTTACTTCTCATGTTAAAGAAGTAAACATGCCTTATATTACAGAACGTTGGCCTGGTGGAATGTTGACGAACTTCAAGACTACACGTAAAACGATTCGTAAAATGACTTCTATCGATAAAATGATGGAAGATGGTACTGCAAAAACAATGTCTAAAAGAGAACGTCTTCAAATGACGCGTCAAAAAGATAAAATGCAGAAGGTAATTGGTAGTATTGCTGATATGACTCGTCTTCCTGCTGCTGTATTCGTTGTAGATGTTAGAAAAGAGCACATTGCTGTTGCTGAATCTAGAAAACTAGGTATTCCAGTATTTGCAATGGTTGATACGAATTCTGATCCAAAACCTATTGATTTTGTAATTCCAGCAAATGATGACGCAACTAAATCTATTGACTTAATTGTTGGTCTTATGTGTGATGCAATTAAAGAAGGTTTAAGCGAAAGAAAAGCAGGAAAAGAAAAAGCTGAAAAAACTGCTGAAGCTCCGGTTGTAGAAGCAAAAGTTGAAGAGGTTGTTGCAGAAAAAGCGGTTGAAAAGAAATAATAAATATCTTGATTAATTAAAATAGATTATCATGGCAATTACAGCGAAAGAAGTAAACGAATTAAGAAAAAAGACAGGTGCAGGAATGATGGACTGCAAGAAAGCTCTTGTAGAAGCTGATGGAGATATGAACGAAGCAGTTGATTTGTTAAGAAAACAAGGACAGAAAATTGCTGCTAAACGTGGAGATAGAGAAGCAACGGAAGGCTTAGTTATTGCTAAATCAACTGGAGCTAAAGGTGTTTTAGTATGCGTAAATTGCGAAACAGATTTCGTTGCTAAAAATGAAGCTTTTGGTGATTTTGCTAATTCTATATTAGATTTAGCTATTCAAAATGGATCTGCAACTATTGATGAGTTGAAAGGAATGTCTTATAGTGGTAACGGAATGACAGTAGAAGAAAAAATTACTGAGCAATCTGGTTTGATAGGAGAAAAGATTGACATCTCTGGGTTAGAGGTAATAGAAGCTACTAAAGTGGTTGCTTACAATCACCCAGGTAATCAAATAGCTACAATTGTTGGTTTAACAACTGATAACGAGGATGAAGGAAAGCAAGTAGCTATGCAAATTGCAGCAATGAATCCTATTTCTGTAGATGAGAGTTCAGTTCCTCAAGATGTAATAGATAGAGAACTATCGGTTGGAAGGGAGTTAGCTATTCAAGAAGGAAAGCCTGAAGAGATGGCTGATAAAATTGCCCAAGGAAGATTAAAGAAGTTTTATAAAGAAACTACTTTGTTAAATCAAATGTTTGTTAGAGATAACAAAAAGACAGTTAAACAATTCTTAACTGATACAAACCCTGATTTGACCGTTACGGATTTTAAAAGAATATCATTATCAATATAACGATTTTTTAAAGAGAGCTTTTTAGCTCTCTTTTTTTTGCTTACATTTTACCCCTAAATAAGAATCAGAAGATGAAATATAAAAGAGTATTACTAAAATTGAGCGGAGAAGCCCTTATGGGAGAGAAACAATTTGGTATTGACAATAATCGAATTATGCAGTATGCAGAAGAGATTAAGTCAATATCTGATATGGGAATTGAAGTTGGTATTGTGATCGGTGGAGGTAATATTTTTAGAGGTGTTCAAGCTGAGAGAGGCGGAATGGATAGAACGCAAGGTGATTATATGGGGATGCTAGCAACAATGATTAATAGTATGGCATTACAAGCTGCATTAGAATCTTTGGGGCTGCAAACTAGATTGCAATCTGCTATTGAAATGAACGCTATTGCAGAACCGTATATTAAAAGAAAGGCTGTCCGCCATTTAGAGAAAGGACGAATTGTAATATTTGGAGCTGGAACGGGTAATCCTTTTTTTACAACAGATTCAGCAGCTTCATTGAGAGCAATTGAAATAGATGCAGAAGTAATATTAAAAGGAACTCGTGTAGATGGTATTTATACAGCTGATCCTGAAAAAGATCCAACTGCTACAAAATTTAGTAACTTAACATTTGATGAAGCATATAGTAAGGGATTGAATGTAATGGATATGACTGCATTTACTTTATGTAAAGAAAACAATGTGCCTATTATTGTTTTTGATATGAACACCCCTGGAAATTTAGCTAGAGTGATTTCTGGCGAAACTATAGGCACATTAGTAGAAGTATAATTTTTAGTTATATTTGGGTTACTAAAAAAAACGTAAAGCAATGAATGAAGAAGTTGAAATGGCAATTGAGGATGCTAATGCAGGAATGCAGGAGTCTCTAGTTCATCTTGAAAAGCAATTGTCAAAAATTAGAGCTGGTCGTGCAAATCCTTCTATGTTAGATGGAGTTATGGTAGATTATTATGATACTCCCACACCTCTTGGTCAAGTTGCAAATGTAAATACAATAGATGCTCGAACGATAACAGTCCAACCTTGGGAAAAATCTATTCTTGATGAAGTTTCAAGGGGTATTACCAACGCAAATTTAGGTTTAAACCCCCAAAGTAATGGTGAGATGATAATTATTGCAGTGCCAATGCTGACCGAGGAACGAAGAAGAGATTTGGTAAAAAAAGCAAAGGCTGAAGGGGAGCATGCAAAAGTTGGTGTTCGTCAGAAAAGGAAAGATGCTAATGATTTTATTAAAAGCTTAAAAAACGAAGGTTTAAGTGAAGATCAGGTTAAAGATACTGAGGATTCTATTCAGAAAATAACAGATGAATATATTGCTAAAGTGGATGCGTTACTAGGAGTGAAAGAAGCGGACATAATGAAAGTATAGGGGTATTGAAAGAAGATTATTACAAGCCATGCAATATTTTGTATGGCTTTTCTTATTTTTAACCCAATGAAGTATTTGAATATAATATTGATAATTCTACCATTGTTTTTTAGTTCATGTTCCTGTGATAGAGATGATGCAGATGTTTCAGATACTCCCGCCTGGGTCTCAAAACAATTTTATTTAGCATTAGCAGATGAAGCTTATTACGATGCAATGGAATATTGCGATAAATCCTCCCAGCGTAAATTAGAAAACGATTATTTTTTCCTATTTAATATGCCAAAAATCACCTTTGTTAAGGTAGATAGTTGTGATGAATTTGAAGATCATGCATATTGCTATTGCCGTTACAAAAAAGAAGATAGCACCGAAAATACACATAAGCTATTAGTACGAAATTTCGATCAATCGTGGAAGGTTCATTATGAATTGGATACAATGAGTCTAGGGGAGTCTAGATTATATAGTTCTTACCTGCAAGAGTTTGAGGTTTATACACAGGAGCCGTCTGAGCTTACAAGTCAAATAATAGATGAACTGGATTTCATATTACAAGAGTCAACTCGAATAATGAATAATTCTAAATTTGTTGTGGGTTTCTTTTCCAGTTATGATGTTCATAAGGTGTGTGCGGAAGCTTCAAAGGAGTCATCTAATGATGATTATTACATAA
>Ga0206130_10007667_pt1 | contig 11848 bp, 2 predicted proteins | sample Helgoland_Spring_9_FD_148637 | JGI IMG/M metagenome (GOLD analysis project Ga0206130, IMG submission 148637) | Pelagic subsurface seawater microbial communities from Kabeltonne, Helgoland, North Sea - Helgoland_Spring_Bloom_20160512_1 | ecosystem: Environmental > Aquatic > Marine > Epipelagic ...
ATTAAGGATACCCAACCCCCTTATATCAGCTTACTTGATTTGGATAACGCTAAAGGCATCACCACTTTTTCAAAAACTGAATTACAAACAGTTATTCCTGAGGTTGATTTTGATCTAAACGAAACTAACAACTCGGTCGTTTGGAAATGGCCATTTGGACAACCTTTTAAGCTTGAAGATCTTAGTGTGGTACAGTCCAACAAAGGAGTGATCATTGTCCATGTAATGGACACAAAAAATGAATTTTTGACAAATTGGAGTGTTGATTATGAATACAACGATACAACAGTTGACCCAGCTTCCACCCGGGAAGATATTGATGATTTAAACCTTACATTTTTAATTTCCGATGCTAACAACACCGACCGAATAGGCTTACATAAATTGAAATTTAATGCGGCAGACCGCAGTGGTAATCAACTGGATTTCACCTTGTATTTGCTTATTAACCCTGCATATCAATCTACCATAACAGCAGTGGATGGGTACCTTGAAAATGCTCGTGTTGGTTTTGACGCAGATGGGGATGGCATCTCTGACTTAAATCGAGAATTTTACACAAATATCTATGGCCGGGCAGATGTACTTTTTACGGCAGCAGAATTCGCAAATTTCGATATTAATGGAAATGGTAGGCTTGATCCTCAAGAAGGAAAATTTATTGTTACCGGCGGTTTCGATACAAGCACAGGATCGGTTTTTTCTGGCAAGCTTTACGCGGATGCCAATTCAACCGTTGTGTCTCCTTTAACCACGCTTATTTCCCAATTAATGGAAAATGGCCTAACTAAAGAAGATGCCACTACAAGATTGGCACGTGCACTAGGATTGAGTGCGGAATTGGACCTAACAGCATACGACCCGATCCAAAAAGCTTTTGAGGGGGATGCCAATGCAACTTTTGTTATGTTGGCCAACCTCAGAATGGCTAATCTCATGAACCAGTCTGAGGGATTACTGCGTGCACTTTCCGCAGAATATGAAGGCTACAAAATTGGCACGGATATACTGGATGAAGTTGCCAACTGGATAAGTAGCAAAGGTAATTTAGAACTTTTAGATCTGGAAAATGCCCTTGTAGATGCCATACCTATGGCTCTAGCCCAAGCTGGGACTGCGGGTGAATTATCCATAGATGATCAATTGGCGATGTTTCAATTAATGGCTGATTTTGATAGTGAATTCCTCAAAATTGATGAAGGTTTGGGTTTTGAAGAATTAATGACCAAGCAGATTACCTTCATTGAAGAATTGGAAGACTTGGTTACCGACTTAACAGATAATCTACCCACGCCTAAGGAACATACTCTAGAACTGAATTTTACAGATGGAGGAGTTGTATATGGGGCGGGGGGTTACCGGTATGGATCGAAAGCTGCAATCATGGCAGTGCCTGATAATCATTATAAATTTATTAAATGGAATGGCGATGGATTACAGGATGTAAATGCGGCAAGTACGGTTGTATTAATGACCGAAGACCGAAATATCACGGCCCTTTTTGAACAAATTTATTATGAGGTGGCTGTCTTCTCTTCTATTGGTGGGAATGTAGAGGGTGCCGGGCAGTATTTAAGTGGTGAGCGGGCCTCACTTCTTGCAATTCCACAAGAGGGATATAAATTTACTCGTTGGACTGGGTATCACCTTTCCGACCCTGCAGTCCAATTGATTGATATCGATGTGAATAAACCTTTTTACATTACTGCTGAGTTTGAAAAAGTTCCCATATCCTTAAATTTACAGTCCTCCACGGGTGGTCATGTTCAGGGTAGTGGCGATTACCACTACGGAGAAAATGTATCAATTAGTGCAGTCCCTGATTTAGGCTATGTATTTTCCCATTGGGCTGGAGGGAGTATTCAAGATCCATACGCACCATCCACTTATATCAATTTAACTGAGGATCAATCTCTCACTGCAAAATTCGAGTTAGCACAACCAGGAAATATACCTTTATCTGTGGTATCTTTTCCCCAAAGTGGTGGATATAGTGTAGGGTCCGGGAATCATGCTAAAGGCAGTCCAATTACCTTAACTGCTTATTCTTTTTCGGGTTATGAATTTGACCGATGGACAAATGAAGAAGACAATTTTATTTCTAATGATTTTTCAATTTCATATACTTTGGAAGCACCCACTACTTTGTATGCCTATTTTAAGCCTCAATACCATATGCTTGAAATAGATATATATGGACAAGGAGAAACAAATGGAAGCGGTGCATTTATGCACGGTGAAAATGTTGTGATTTCTGCTATGCCTGAAACTGGTTATTTATTCGACCGGTGGATTGGTGAAAATATCACCAATCCAAACTTACCGGAGACGACCGTATTTATTGATAAATCAGTTCGAATTACTGCCGTTTTCGAGCCAATTGCAACCAAACTCGAAATTTCTTCAAATCATGGAGGTCTTGCAACGGGAGGAGGGTCATTCAGCTTTGGAGATATTGCCACTCTTAATGCATTTCCTGCAACTGGTTATAAATTTAGTGGTTGGAGCGAGGCTGGCTTCGAAGAAAGAACCGCGGAAAGAATTTTAGTAGAGATGAATGCATCTCGAGAAATCTATGCAAAATTTGAATTGATTAATAATTTCTTTACTCCTCAGGGGCAAGATTTCTACCACCATTTAAACATTCACGATTTAGCAGCTGACTTAAGTTTACTTACTCTTCTAGCAACAGATGGAGATGGCACTGCAGTAACCTTTGATCTTATTTCGGGTAATATGGATCTTGATGGTGATGGGGCGGGGATTTTCAAACTTTTGCCTGATGGAAAGTTGTTTTTAGAAGATATGGATGAAGTGGAACTATCCGCTTCTAAAAAGTTAAATTTGATTGTTTCAATAAGCGATAATGGAGGAAAGACCAATCAGCTAAAAGGTATTGTAGAGATTCCCAATTTATTAATACTAGAAAGTTTATCTTTAGGAAATTTATGGTATGATTCTCCATGGTTTGGGAAATTCTTTTGGGAAGGAGCCTCTTGGCTTTATCACAATCCATTGGGCTGGATGTATATCCATCCTGCTAGCAATGATTCTTTTTGGCTCTGGCATCAAAACCTCAAAGCTTGGCTTTGGACAAATAAAGATTTGTTTCCTCAGGCATATTCAGGCACAGAGCTTAAATGGCTATATTTTCACCTAGATTCTCAAGATGTTCGAATTTTTGACTACGATCATCAAACATGGGATGTATTAAGATGAGAAACCACTTACATTCTCTCCAGATACTGCTACTTGTTTTAGCATCAACCTTATTAGGCTTTACTAAAGTGAAAGCACAAGATTACCCAGAAAATGTTGATTTGGGGGTAGAGCTCGTGGTCGAACTTCCACCGGATATTAAAATTAATGGTGCTTTTGCTGTACAGGCTGAGGTATTTCTTGATGCTAATAGCTCTGACATTCCTAATGGTGAGACTACTCTTGCCCGTATAGAATTACTTGACCCTAATGGCATAACGATTGATTCATATCAACAAGTTTTTAATGGGTTTACATCAAATTCAAGGATACCTCTATCCAACGATGCGAGAATTCCTGGTAAAGTACTTTTTCAGATACCTTGGTCCCAAGCTAAGAATTGGAACGAAGGTGCGGAATGGAGAATCTTAATTCATGTATCTGCACCATCTGTAGATACAGACCTTTCAAACAATACAATTGTCAGAAACTTTACCATCGTTGTTCCGGACCTTGTCCCGACAATTAACTCTATTTCTGCAGTGGACCCTATCACAGGTGATCAAACCGTTGATTATGTTCCAAACACAAATTATCAGGTATCTGGGACAATTACCAACATAGGACAGGTTAGCACACAACCAGGTGTATATGTACCTGTTCAGGCCAGAATACTTAATGAAAGTGGCACTATTTTGGATGAAGAAATTATCCTAATGCGCGGTGTCAATGAGTTTAACTATATTACTGCCAATGGAGGTACGTGGGAATTTAATATTGATGAGTTGTTCGTTCCACTGACTGAAGAGGATGGCATTTTGACCCTTTCTTTAGTAGTGAACCCAGATACATTACCAGGTGGAGCTTCTCAGAAGGAGCAGAATTATCAAAATAACACAATAACTCAGCTTATTGACCTAACGACCAATGACCAAACCTCTGTCAATCAAAGACCAAGCCTACAATTTGTAGAAAATAGTTACAATGGGGAGAGAGGAACTTTTAGAGGTATGGACCCTGCGTTTATATCATTTGCGGTTCGAAATTCTGGTAGGGCACCTGTTGGACCTAATGATTATGCAAAAGCCTCCATCTATTTATCCAAAGATTTGGTAGTAGATAAGGGAGATTTTGTTATTCGGGAATTTAACCTTGGTGGCGATGGGATCGGCTTGGGCTTATTAGCTGGAGATACTGTTAATCTTACATGGAATCAACAATTGCCTGATAACTTTGAAGGAGACTTTTATTTGTTGATAAAAATAGAGAATGGAAATTACGAAAATAAAAATACGACCTCAGAACAGTTGCTAGTTACCAGCATTGATACCACTCAGTTAGACACTACTCCAGTATTTACATTACTTACTGAAGATCATGGAGAAACAAAAATTATTCAAACAGATTCTGGAGAATCCGGTACTAATCTACAACAGCTAACGAGTGCTGCGAGGTCCATTGAACAGTCAAAAGCCTCCATTCTTTCTCAAAAAGCCCAATTCCCCGAGCTTGGTTATGCATATGATCAACAAATTATCTTACTCAATGAACAACAGAATGAAATTATTGCTCAGATTAATGCCTTGGCTAGCCCAGCAGAACGACCGGATACAAGCAAAGATGGAAGGTTCGTCGTTTTTGAAAAAAAGTCACCCGTTGGCGATGGTGATAATACAAGTTTTGCATCTCAACAGATCTACCTTTTAGATTTGTTGCAACCCTCACTGCCACCAACTCTTGTAACAAGAAGGTATGGTACTAATTTAGCCCCTGAGCCTTCGAGCGGAAACAGTTTTCGTCCACGCATTAGTTATGATGGCGATACAGTTGTTTTCCATTCTATTTCAAACGATTTAGTACCAGGAGACACCAATAATAAAGAGGATGTATTTGTCTACCGTATATCCACCCAGACAATGTTTAGGGCTGTGAATAGCAGCAATGATCAATTTAACGGCAGAAGTTTGTATCCTGATGTCAATGGTGATGGTACTCGTATTGTCTTTGAAAGTGATTCAACTAACGCTGATCTTAACTATAGTGGAGGCGGGTCGCAGATTTATCTTTGGGCATTGGACCAAAACTCTAGTGGAAGTGGGTTTGTTCGCGTACTAACCGAAGGAAATGGAGAATCATATAATCCCTCAATAGACGATCTTGGTCAACGGGTGGTTTTTCATTCCTTTGCCAATAATCTTGTTGGTGTAGGTAAAGATACAAACAACCTATCGGATGCTTTTATTATCCAATTAGAAAGTCCAGCTGCTTACAACAATGCCGATTATTTTGAGATTAAGGCTTACCAAGATAAGAACGGCAACCTTTTCAATCAGACAACATTTTTAGTTAACCGAAGCTATAAGGACGAACAAGCATTGGGAGGTCATTCAGCAAACGCAAAAATTTCTGGTAACGGAGAAAGAATAATTTTTGAATCCAAGGCAACCAACTTGGTTTCTGGAACTGGAATCGCGCTAGTTGAAGTTATCGAAGGAGGGGGAGGCTATGCCGGAAATCCCCAAATTGAAATCTTTGATACCCCAGGTGATTTCAATGGAAGCGGTGCACCTGGTAGAGGAGCAGAACTGGCCTTTGTTAGCGGTGGTATCAATGCATTATCAGAAATTGATAAGGATGCAATTATGGTAATCAATGGCGGTCAGGGCTATGTCTCTCCTTTGGTTCGAATCATTCCTGACCCCGACTACCCTGATCCTACTTTAGAGGCAAAAGCGGTTGCTTACCTTGGCAGTCCAGAGGGAGATATTTATTATGTAAATGTTGCTGATCTTAATGGTTCAAACACCCAACCAACAGGCTCACTATATTCTCATCGTATCAGCCAATCAGTTGAAAGTTCCGGGGGAAATTTTGGAAGCCGTGATTCCAGCATTGATTGGCACGCAACTAAAATTGTTTATGCTACAAAATCAAGTAATCTGCTTGCATCTAAAATGACCCGGGATGATGGCAAGGATTTTTTTAATACGACCTATGTTCTTCCAAAAGCCCGCGCCATACTTGTTGGTGGTATCGGAGAAATTGAAATTGAGTCATATGGTATGGGTTATGAGCCAGGAGCTTTATTTATCGAAGATCTTTCTGGTTCTGGTTCTGGAGCAATCGCAAATTCTGGAGCAATCGCAAATTATGAAGTAGATAATTTAGGACGGATTGTAACCATAAAAATCGTAAATGCTGGAGAAAACTATAACCTAAATTCGACCATTGTTGGGGTGATTGAACCCAGAGGTGGTACCGGCTTTTTGGCTGGTAAAATCCGATTCCCTCAGACCCTCGGAGAGGGTGTTACAAGGCAGGGTGGAGGGAGAATATTTTCAGTTATTATGGAGGAGCACGGGAAGGGTTATTTCGTTGGCGATACCGACAACACATTCAGCGACATTATACAGTTCGAAGGAGATGGTGCAGACCTTAATCAAGATGGAAGGGTTATTTCGTTGGCGATACCGACAACACATTCAGCGACATTATACAGTTCGAAGGAGATGGTGCAGACCTTAATCAAGATGGCTTTCCAGATGGTCGAATAAGACCGGATCGGGTAAAAAACCTCAACGGTAGTTTATACATAGAACATAGATTCGAATTGGATGTATTAACAACTGGAGTGGACCTGCTCAACACAACCCTTACGATCTATGATAAAAACAATTCTTCCGACCCAACTATTATTACTTTTAGAAGCAACAGTTCTTCCAATACTAATATTAACATTGCGACTCTTACGGAGTCAGAAATAAGGGACGAAATAATAAGGATTATTGTGAGTGAACTGGAGATAAGTACTGGTAATACGGATACAGAGAATTCTCCTGTGATCGATCAAAACCTTTCCGGAGGAACATCTTTTGAATTCCATGCATTATCTGGAAATGTTATATGTAACAACCCATCTGCTGTCCGTGTAAGCTCGCAATCAAACATGCTTATAATGGGTTCTGGGTATAGCACCGTTACTCCGGTAATTAATCAGGTGCCCAGTATATTTGGCTATTCTGAAGTTCTAAGTGATCCTCAATTCGAATTACAAGATGATGTCGGTCGAATGACTCTCCTTTCATCCCAAGATTACCAATCAGACGATATTTATTTATACGATATTGCCAGTGGGCTAAACGAAAGAATCAGTAAAAGTTCATTCGGAACGCCTGTTATGTATCTTCAAAATCCCCAAGATGCTGCATTCCCAAGTCCAGCCAGCAGCCGTTTTCCGGTGATTAGTGGAAACGGAAGATATGTATTTTTTAGCTCTGATTCTTGGGGTAATGAAGGCCTCGCCTTTATTAGCAGCAATCAATTTCCTCTAGATTATAATCCAGCAAGGGATTTGTATTTTCGTGATCTTAAAACCATGACAATTATCGAAGAAGATATCGTTTCTTCTGTAGAGATTCTTTACCCAAGCAATAATTTATCTCATTCATATTCTTCAGGGTCGCCCATCCCTATCATTGCAGATGTTCAATATTCTGGAGTAGTTGCTCGTTTAGGAGTATTTGTTAATCAGCAATTAATTTCTGATATGGAAGAATTTGGGGGAGGCCTAGGAGGGTCTTACCGATCGAATCGATTTACCTATTCTTTGATGGGATTAAACGCAGGAGAGTATTCTTTACAATTGGTAGCTTATGGGACGCAAGGGCAGGTTTTGGCAACTAGTTCCTTAATTCGCTTTGAAGTATCATCATACGCTGGTTCTTTGCCACCGGTTATTTCTATGATAAACCCATCAGCTTTTTCATCGTTAACCTCGACCTCTGTAATCCCGTTAAGTGCTAGATCCCAAGATCCTGATGGGACTGTCCAAAGTGTTTCTTACTATGTGGATGGGGTTTTATTAAATCAAATCAATCGATTAACTGGAGTTTCTGAAACTGATCAATCCTTTCCTATGTTGTTTGATGTTAATCAAACACTCGATACGGGCGAAGATCAGGGGTTCCGTACCATTTTTGCGGTTGCAAGCGATAACAGTGGAAATTACGTGGCATCTGAGGTTCACAATATATCATTTACCAAGGGAAGCACACCTCCTAGTATCGCGTTTACTCGAGGTTTTTACGGTTTTAAGCTAGAGCCTAGCGATTTAAATTTTACTGACGGTGTATTAAGTACTGGCGAGATTGTTAAAGTTAATTTAACCAACGGTGCTGTTGGGAAAAATTTGGTAAATGCTCGAATCAATATTTCTGGATCAGGATACGGGGCAGAAATAAAACCAATAATTGATTTAAATATATCTTCTGCAACCTTTGGCATGCTTGAAAGTTTTGAAGTCGTGAAAGGTGGGCTTGGTTACGATTCGAATACTAGTTTTTATGTTATTCCTGTACTCCGGGCGATCAATGAGGGGATTCGGGCTGAGCTTGAATATATTTATAATCCACCGGCAGATATAAATGCAACTAACCGAACTGATAATATAGTTTCTGCCAGTAACCCGGACGATTCTTTGAAATTAGGAAACGGATATGTTATTTCCCCTCGATTAAGGTTTACTCCTAATGGTGGAGCAATTGCGGGTTTTGATCGTTTGCCATTGGAGCAGACAGATGCACCTTTTAGCAGAGTCCTTCCAGTTGATGTTAGTCCTATTCTTCCAGCTGACAGTGAGAATCGTGGTGCTGAAATTATTGGGGGTTTTACGCAGTCACCAATAATTCTAGCTGTAGAAGCCAATGCAAGTGATGAACTTATTGAATCTGTATCTTTGGTAATTGACGGAGAAGTCGATGCTGAACTAACCAAGTTTTTTCCTGATAACGGAAACACCTACAATTTTTCATGGTCTCCCCCCGAGACTGGGGAATATTCAGTTGCTACCACGGTAAGAGATTTTGCGGGTAATATTGTATCCACCGAAGAAAATATAATTTCGATCCAAAATTATTTAGGCTCAGGAGTAAATTTGAGCCTTGGAGATGTTAATAATTATGAAGTGGAAGGAAATGGACAATTGTATGTTCAAGTCGATGCAACTTCTGAATATGGAATATTATATGTTGAATTCTATATTGATTCACAATTTATTGGTAAGCAGGTTTCCAACGGAACTAGTAGTTTCCAAAAAATTGTTGATCTGTCAGACCCTCAGTTTAACTTTAGGCAGGGTGGGCATGAGATAACCATAATTGCTTATGATAAGCTAGGAAATGTTGCGGGAACTTTCTCCCGTACCATTACAAATCTTGCACAACGAACCAATCCGTTGCTTAATATTTTACCTCCTTTGGTAAAAGATAAACCCGAGATTTCCTTGATTTATCCGCTGGATGAAATCACGCTCATGAAAGGTTCTTCCATCCGCTTTTTTGCTGATGCAAATGATTCTAATGGTGATTTGCGAGGAGTGAGATTTTACCAAAACTCTACCACCCTTGATGCCTGGGGGGGCATTCTGGACTTCAATGATATACTTCCAGTAGATGGTTCTACTATCACTATATTTGACGGAACGAGTAACCAACCAGTTACCTTTGAGTTTGACGATAATGATTCTGTTTTTGGGGGAGGCGTGCCCGTTGTTGTACCAAGCACCTATAACCAATTAAATGACCTCCTGGTGGAAGGTAACTTTTCTTACCCTGGCCCGATCGAATTTCTTATCGAAATTGACCGGGAGGGTGGTACCGGTTCGGTGGATAGCTATCGTTGGTCACTAGATGGTGGGCTTACTTTCGTTGATGAATTGATAGGGATTACTCCAGGAGTCGCCCAGGCTCTTGGTTTTGGATTGAGCATCAAGTTCTCAAATGCTAGCGGGCATGCCCTCGGTGACCGTTGGTCATTTATTGGTCGAGCGCTTCACCAAGTTGTGAGAATCGCTACAGATAGTAACTCACCCACGGTCAACATCCTAAGAACGCGAGACAAACTTAAGGCTGCTATCGAGCACTCCAAGAGCTTAGACCTTCTTTCTGTTCGCAGTCTTAACAATTCCAGTACTGATCAACTATTTCTTGCACATGCTCTGGACAACCTTGTTGCATCGGATGTCGCAGTTTCTGGAACTGCTCTTTCAAGCCAGGGAGGAACGATTCTTTTTTCAAATAATGACTACAATGGCGACAGCCTTCCAGACAATTTTATTTTATCTCAAGCAAATGATACGACTTTAAAAGAGCCATTTGGTATTACTTGGGAAGCGAATGAGACTGGTTCATTTTTAATCTTTGCCATTGCTGAGGATAGCAGTGGTGCAGCAGTTTCAAGCGAATCGAGATTAGTCACTGTTATCTCCTCCCTTGGAGAATTACCCATAATATCTTTGGAGAAGACTAGCACTAATTTGCAATTCTCGGGTTCTAACATTGTCGAAAATTTGTCTGCCAGTGCTCATGATCCCGATGGTTCTATTGCCGAAGTTAGTTTCTATGGAAATGGAGTGCTGATCGAAAGTGATACTTCACGACCTTATTCAGCAAACTTCGAAATGAATGCCACCGGGCATTATGAAGTCTATGCGGTGGCCCGGGATAATTCGGGAAATTTGGTAACCTCCAATGTCCGCCGGATCATCGTGGATGAGGGTGGGGAAGAGCCTGAGCAACCCCTCGTCCTGAGTGCCTCCACTGCTTACCTTGGCGGGGTGGGGGAGATCAGTGCTACCTATAAATCCGAAAGTGGTTCTTATGATTCTAGCATCCGTGCCTTGGTCTATATTGATGGTTCCTATGCGGGGGATGCCGACCTGCTCCCACGCACTCCACCAGGCCCAGGCGAGGATGATCCCGGACAAAGCTTCACTTATGATCTCCTTGCCCGAAACCTTGGTCTATATTGATGGTTCCTATGCGGGGGATGCCGACCTGCTCCCACGCACTCCACCAGGCCCAGGCGAGGATGATCCCGGACAAAGCTTCACTTATGATCTCCTTGCCCGAAACTCAAATGGATATGAAGTAGAGTTTATCATTATCAACGGGGATGAGACGGCGAGTACCACAACGAGTATATCCGTATCCGCCAGCCCTCTGACCAGCAACCTGGACTTTATCAAGGCTCTCTACCTTGGGCTCTTCGACCGCGAGCCACACAGCTCGGAATACAAGCGGTATTTTTATAAATTGGAAGATGGCTTGATGACACGTGAGCAAGTGCTTAAAGATTTACGTGAACGGTCCGAGTTCATCAATGCCCGCAATGCCCTGCTTGCTTACAAGACAGTCAATGGATCCTGGGCGGAAACCGAAACCGTATTATCTGCCACCGATCAGGCGGGCTACCAACAATCTTCCTCCTCCGGCGGGCAGAGCACTGGCTCCGGAGTAGCCGGTGGGGGCGAGGACGGAACGGGTGACGGAGAATCCGCCAGCGGTGGAGCCAACGAGTCTTCCACATCGGATGATCATGCAAACAATGATGCAAACGCTACTGTTTTATCGATGAACGAACCCTCTGTCAGTGTAACATTTGAAAGACCCTTGGATATGGATTATTTCAAAATATACAGTTTGGGGGATGGTAAGGATGGTGCCCTAAGTCTGTTTCTAGAAAAAAGTGACGGGCAGGGTAACTACATTCCGGCAAGACTTCATCCATTGTGGTCAGTTGGTAATGCTCAACTTGGTAATATAGAAGTTTTTAAAAAGGATGGGTCACGCCAAACCATTCGTCATTTGTCAAG
>Ga0206130_10007669_pt1 | contig 11848 bp, 14 predicted proteins | sample Helgoland_Spring_9_FD_148637 | JGI IMG/M metagenome (GOLD analysis project Ga0206130, IMG submission 148637) | Pelagic subsurface seawater microbial communities from Kabeltonne, Helgoland, North Sea - Helgoland_Spring_Bloom_20160512_1 | ecosystem: Environmental > Aquatic > Marine > Epipelagic ...
TAAATAGTAAAAAAGTGAATTAATTTAGTTGACTACGCAATCTATGCTTTGCGCGATTTAATCTTGTTCTTGCATTTGCATATGAAATATTTAAATCCGCTGATATTTGCTCATAACTCAATTCATCTAAATAGAAAAGTTTTATAATCTGTTTATCACCCTTTTTGAGATTATTAATTGTATTACGAGTAGAATCATATTTTTCTTTTAAAACAATCTGTTCTGAAGGAGATAAAGCAATGTCTTGAATCTGAGAATATAATTGATCTTCCAAGTAACTCATTGTATTACCAACTTTTCTTCTATTGTCTAAAAAAGTATTTTTACAAATTGTAAATATCCAGTTCTTAAATTCTCTATTAGGGTCGTAACTTTTAATTTTTAGAAATGCTTTAGTAAAAGTTTCACAGGTTAAATCTTCTGCATTGTGATGATTTCTAGTTTTTGATTTTGCAAATAAATAAACTTCTGTCCAGTAGTTCTGGAATAATTCATTTAGGGATCGTTCGTTCAATTCTTGGGTACACAAGTTTCTTGTCAAAGGCTAATGGTTTTAAATGAATGAGTTGTTTATATGATACGCTAAACTTTATTTTTTGTTACAGTTTTTATTTTAAAATCGTTAATAAACGGTTTAATGATACGTTTCTATTTTTGTCTAAAAATTCAAAAAGTGCCAATCTAGAGTCTTCTGAATAATTAGAATGCCCGTAACTACCGTTACTCAAAATATAAATCATATTACTTATTTTCATAAACACAGAGTCTGTCGTTGTACCAATAGAATTGGCTATGTTTTGTATGATTAAATCATAATCCTTGTGTCGATAGTTTTTATAAACTTCTGTAATTACAAACAGATTGTCAAAATAACTCCAATTGTGATTTGTGTGCATATATATCAAGTTTTAAAGGTTTCTATATACATGTAAAATAATGCACTCTATCTGCATTATTTTATTTAACTTTGAAAAAAAGCTTATGTCTACTAATAAAAATGCCTTTACGCGATACAAAATTTTGGATCAATGTTTACGACACAGTTCTCAAATTTATGATATTGAAACACTCTTAGATACTTGCAATGCTGAATTAAAAAATAGAGACGAATGTTCTAAAGGAATCAAAAAACGACAACTATACGATGACATAAGTTTTATGAAATCTGAATTTGCAGCACCAATTAAAAATAATAAAGTAAAAGGATATTTCTATTCGGATAGTGATTTTTCAATTTTCAGCGCCAACAACATTCTAACAAATGAAGAAATTACTAATCTTTTAGCTGATACCTATAAATTGAGCAAAATTATAGGATTAGAACAACTACAATTACTTAATAATTTTGACCAGTATTTAGATAAGTTTTCAAATCGAAATACCGAAGATTTCCCTAAATTAAACTTTGTGTCTGTAGGAAATAATAAATATTTAAGGGGAGTAGAACATTTTAAAACTCTTTATAATCACATTTTTAAAAAAGAGGTCTTGCATATTATATATAGAACCTTCGAGGGATTGAGAAAAGAACATGAAATCCACCCCTACTATTTGAAACAATACAAAAATAGATGGTTTTTGATTGGTCAAAATCCAAATTTTGAGTCACCCACAATCCTAGCGCTAGATCGTATTACTTCTATTTCTGCATTTAGGGATAAAGATTATATAGAATCAGACATTGATTTTGAAGAATATTTTGATGATGTGATTGGTGTTACAATTCCTGAAAACAGACAAGTTGAAAAAATAGAAATATATGTAGTAGATCGAAAGACTAAAGGTTACATAGAGACTAAACCATTGCATGGTTCTCAAACACCATTGCGAAAGTTCAAAGACGGTTACAAATTTTCAATTAAAGTGATACCTAATTATGAATTAGAAAGTTTAATTTTGAGTTTTGGAGAAAAAATAAAAATATTATCTCCTAATAGTTTGCAAAAAAGAGTTAAAAATCGTCTTCAAAAAAGTATAAAACATTATGAATAAAGTAAAAATTTAATTTAAATGATGGAAAAAGAAATTAATTTATTTGGTGCATTTTCAAAATTTATAGAAGGTATAAGAAATTTAGTGCCAGAAATATTGGGAACAGATAATTGGGAAGAAGAATATTATAGTACTTTAATGAATAACCAAAAAGAAAATTGGAGTAACCAGAGTAATGAAGTGGATCATCCAAAATATTTAATTGATTTTGGGAATTTGCAAAGTTTTGTTTTAAATAAAAGAGAGTTTTTAGGGAATAGGTATGAAATAAGGAATTACAATAATTTACCGACTATGTTTAATCAAATTACTTTAGCAAGAAATAGCTTGATGCACTTTATACCATTAAATGAAATTAAAGCAGATACAGCTTTTTTACAGATGATACAAATTGCTGAATATTTTAATATGGATGAGCTTGAAGAGTGTCTCAAAAATTTAAGGAAAAACACTATTAAAGAAGAAACTACAACTAACATCCAAAAAGAAGATTTAAATAAGAGAATTGATAATTCTAGTAAAAGACTTAGAATTGAATTAAACCCATCAGATGTAGACGAATTTAAGAGATTACTATTAATAAATAGACGAGCTTTCATCACCACACATTACAATAATCAAGAGCAAATTAGAAAAGAATGGATTGCAAATAACATGACAGAAAATTCAAACATCATTGGGAATTTAAGATCTCGTACCGAATTTAGAGCTGGGAATTGGCAAAAGAATAATATCAGCCATGTGTACGTATCAATTGAGGAGGATTAGGTTTCGGTATTTAATCAAATTCTTTTTTAAAGACCAACTCACCATCTTCCCATATTTAGCCTCTACTGATACAGCATCATATAACCACTCACTTACTGCTTGTCTTATTGTCTCATTATTAAACTTCATATTTTAAAGTTTTATTTTCTTGATATAATCTTTTGCCCATATTGGGTAACCATTTGTTTTTGAGTAAAATCCATGGTTCAATCCCAAAGATAATTTTGAAAAACTAGAAATAGGTAAGGTTGAATAAATAATTATTCAGATCGCAGCCAGAATCACTTTTAATTCGAATAAAATTCCACTAGATTTGTAAGAATAAACATAATGGATATAAAGACAATTGTGTTTATCCATACGTTGTAAGCAAGCTGAAAAGCCAACCGCACAAACAGCACATTTGGTTTTTGCCGAAACGAAAGCCAACGCAGAAAAAACCAAAAGAGCTGTTTTTTGCCAACGCTCGACAAAATGAATATTGACTAATAAGAAATAAATTAAAAAAATATGAAAAAAGCAATCGGTATAGACCTTGGAACAAGTAATTCGGTAATTGCATTCAAAGACACAAGTGTGAAAATTATCCGAAATAAAGAAAATGAAGAACTGACACGTTCTTGTATTGGACTTAGAAAGGAAGAGATTTTAGTCGGCAGAACTGCCTACCAATTGCTGAAAACTGACCCTATAAACACTATCCTTTCAGTGAAACGATTAATGGGTGGTGCTATTAGAGATGAAATGGTACAGGATATGATTGAAAGTCCATATTACAAATTCGGTATAGCACCTTTGAAAGGTGGAACAGATGATGCAGTTGCTGTAATTCTTGGTGGAAAACAATACACACCTGAACAATTGAGTTCGGAAATTTTAAAGAAACTCAAAAGAGATGCTGAAGAAAAATTAGGAGATGAAGTCACTCACGCAGTAATAACAGTTCCTGCGTACTTTACCGAAAAACAGAAAAATGCTACAAGAATTGCGGCACAACTTGCAGGATTGAAAGTCCAAAAATTATTAGCAGAACCAACAGCTGCCGCTATTGCATACGGAGTAGATAATCTAAAAGTGGGAGATGCTAAAACTGTTTTGATTTATGATTTTGGCGGTGGAACTTTTGACCTTTCAATATTGAATATTGTAGACGGGCAATATATGGAAGCAGGAACTGTAGGCGACCGTTGGCTTGGAGGAGATGATTTAGATAAAGCCTTACAAGCACATATTCTTAAACGAATTTCCAATGATTATAAGATTTCAAATATTGATGGACTTATAGAAAATTTAAAACAAAGAGATAAGTTCAAGTTTGAAGCTAAATTCAGAGAAGAAGTTGAAAATATAAAAATGCAACTTAGTTCGTCCAAGACAGCACAATTGATAATGGACGGCTTTGAAGATGAAAACGGAGAATGGATTGATTTAGACCTTTCATTCACAAGAGAAGAATTTGAAAAGTTAGCTAAACCTTTCATTGCAAAAAGTATTGAGCTAATTGAAAGCTTACTTAAAAAGGTTGGTTATGATATTACAATGATTGATAATATTTTGTTGGTTGGTGGTACTTCTTGTATTCCTTTGGTCAAACAAATGCTTTCAGAAAAATACGGTAATGAGAAAATCAAAATTTCTGAAAAGCCAATGCTCGCTGTTGCAGAAGGTGCAGGAATATTGTCTCACAGATTAGGTGATGAATATGAACCACCTATTGATGGAGAAATTGCAATTGAGGAAATATCATATAGCACAAATCACAATTATTTTATTGAGTTAAAAGACGATTATGATAAAATCATTGAAGAACAAATGCCTCTTCCCTGCAATGTTACAAGGAATTACAAAACTACTGTAAATAATCAAAAAGTTGTTAAGGTTGGTGTTTACGCTGATGTTGAGGGCGGAGAAAAGGAAAATCAAACAATAGGATTTTTTACAATTGAAGAAGATCTACCAACAGGTAGTGATATAGTACTAGATTTCACTTTGGATATTAACGAAATTTTTGAAGTAAAAGCCTATCCGAAAAGCAATAAGGCAAAGAGCAAGAAAATCGTTCTTGCGAGAGGAGATAAAGATTCAAAAACCCTTCGTATTTTATCAGAATCATTAGAAAAAATACTTGACAGCAGTTTTACCGAAGCACAAAGAGATTACTTCTTCAAATCGGCTAAAAAGGAAATTGAAGAAATCAACAACATAGGTACTGACAGCCACGATTCAGAAAAATGGGTTAAAATCGGAACATCAATTTTCACATCGTTTGAACAAGCTGAGAACGTTACCGATTCTGTTGATGAAGATGATTTAGCAATGATGTTTGCGACTATTCTTATCAATGAATACCCAGACTTGATTGGAAGTGATGATAGTAACAGTATGAAGAAATTATTATCTCAAGCAAAAATTGATGACGACCCATTAGAGAAAATACAAGCACTACAGAAGCTGAAAACAATAACAGATGAATATCCAGTTTTGATTACATTATTTACTGTAAAAATGGCTTCTGACAATGCTGCTAAAGAAAATCCGAGTGACGGTCACCGCCTATTACAAATGCACGATCAAATTGTTAATCATTTCAGAAACGGAAGAAAAGATGAAGCCTTTGCATTACTTGAAGAAGCAATAGAATTAAGAGATAAATATGGCTCAGGAGGAATAGATTTAGGAGGAAGTATTCACTTAGGTAAATAAAAATTATGAACCATAACTGTCCTGTATGCGAGAAGTCTGGATTAACCGATTACACAAAAAGCATTGTAGTTTGTCCACAGTGTAATTCAGATTTAAAGGCTTTTCTACTTATAGATTCTATTTCAATATCAAAAAAAGGGAAATTAGGAACGTATACCATTATAGGTTTATCTCTTTTGGCAATTTTGTTTTTAGGATTGTTCGTTAAATCAAACAATAAAAAAAACGAAGTAATTGTTACCAACATTGCACTGAACGATAGCATCTCAAAATTGAAAACTGTAAAAGTAGCTATAGAAAACCCTATATCGGAACCTAAAATAATTAAAAGTAAAGTTGCAATTATAAAGTATGTTGTGAAGAAAGGAGATTATCCTTATAAAATTTCAAAGTTCTTTTACAACGATGGTAATAAATACAAACAAATTGAAGCAGACAATGACTTAGAACAGCCATATACATTAAAAGTTGGACAAATTCTGAATATCAAAATACCACAGGAATAATGGAAGAAATAATCGTTTTAATAATAATAAGTATTGTAGGGTATTTAATATATCAGTCCTTGCCCAATACGAAATATGAAAAAGCAAAGAATCTTTTTAATACCAAAGATTACTCAGGAGCTATAACTGTTCTAAATGAGATTTTTGAAAAGCATCCAGATGCACCTGCAAAACTTGCAGAATGTAAATTAAACTTGGGGCAACAAGCATCAGGCAAGGTAGAAAAAATTAAATATTTCAATGAAGTTACAGGATTAAGAAAAAAAATAAGCAATTCCGCATCTTTTTCCAAGTTTGACAGCATAGAAGCTAAAGCAATTTTTGAAATTTCAAAAATTCAATATGAAGAAGCTAAAGGCAATATTGAAAAGCTCAATAAAAATATCCGTTTTATTGACACAGCCAATCAAAAAGCTTCTGAATCTAATTTTAGCTCACTAAAAACAAAACATTTCAGTGATTTAGCTGGTATTCATTTTAAAAAGGCTACCGAAAAGGAAAAGGCAGGTAAAAGTTCAGATGTTATTAATGCTATTCAGTCATATAAAACAGCCAACGACTATGCTGAAAAATCTAATAATAGTTTGGTTATCAATAATTCAACTTCAAGAATTCTGATATGCCAATTAAAAATAAGTCAAAGTGTTAGCTTAGTAAACTCTTCTAAAATTAAAAAATCAGACAAAAATTATCAAAAAGAACTGTATTACCTATATGCCATTCACCTTTTAAAGAACAAGGAATTTTCAGAAGCAGAAAATATAATATCGCAGCATCTGAATTTTCAATCTTCTGATATCGATAAACTAAAAGAAATCTTAAAGACAGAGAAAAACAACAATGCAGTAAAAACCGTTTCTGAAATCAATACTTCAATAGACAAACTCTACAATAATTCTTTAGCAACAGAAGAACTTAAATTGTTTTATGATAGTCTTGATGAGGTAAGTAATGAATTGAGCGATATAGAAAGCGAACTTTCGGAGCAGATAGCTGCTATTAAACCCACTTTATTCAACCGTTTACTTACACAGTATATAGAAACAGAACAATATGATAAAGCAATAAATATCATTTATAAATATCCAAAATTTTGGGAAAGTTCTGAGTTGCTTAAGAACTTGGGGATTTGTTGTTACGGAGCTACATCTAAAGGATTAATGACAGAGCGTAATTATAAAGTTGTTGTTTCAGGGTGGCTTACTTCTATATATTCAGACAATGTTATTTTGAAATCTTTAGACGACACTACTTGGGATGACAACTATACTTTTTCTCTTGTGGAAGCAATTGGCTCAAATTATTCGAATCACGAAGAAATACCAGATAATGTCAATTATGACGAAGTTTCTGAATTGAATATTTCAATAGGTGATACTCAAAAAGAGTTATTGCAACAATTTGAGACTATCATACATAGAGAAATTCAAGACACAAGTCTATCTACGTTAATAAATGACTTTTACGACTCGGAGAAAGAAGCAATAGAAAAGATTATTGCACAAATAGAAAATGATATCTTTTTCGCCACACCCTATTTTGCTATTTCAAACGGTATGCATAATGAAATAATAAGTGAATTGGACAACGACTATCACACTTATTCTATCGAAGATGCCTTAGAAGCAGGTTTGCCCTATATTAAGAACTCTAAGTCAACAGTGGTTTATCAATACTTCTTTGCCAATGACTTAATTGAGAAAGTGAAATCTGCAATAGGTAATGAAAATTCGAGTGCGATAAAGAAATTGAATACAAAAGATAATAAAAAATGTATAGAGAAATTTGACAGCATTAGCAGTTCTGTAGAGGACAGTCTTTTTAATTCAGTAACGAATAAAATATCAGAAGATGATGAAAATGAAAAGTTAATTCCTATAATGGAAGAATGTATTTCGTTTTCAAATCAAAACGAAAAACTTAAGCATCAATATTCCAATTATGTAGCTAATTATTGTATTTCCCAAATAAATGAAACTAATATTGATAATTTTAAAGGTTTGTCTTTGATGAAAGGTGCTTATTTGCGTTCACCTAACAACCCCAGAATAGTTAAAAACTTTATAACCCTTATTAGATTTAACCTTATGGATATGTTGAATGAGGATAACAATAACAGTTTCGATTTTCTTTTGGGCCAAACGAGAAATTCTAAAGGCATTTATAAAATTCTTGATTGGGTGAAAAACAATATGTCACAGACATACAAACAAAATAGTGATGAACTAAGTAAAGCAAGACGAGAAATTTTACAGCAATTAAAACAGTCAGGAGTTGATACTTCCTTGTTTGATGACAATTCTCTTTCTTCTCTAATGTCAGGTAATTCACTCAATTTACAAGGTTTAAAGATGAAAAAAGTATTAGGCTACTTTCGAGATTTAGGTAATGAAGATACTTCTTCCGATCCACTGGACCCATTAAGTCGCTTCATCAAGTACTAGGGTTGTAAGAAGAGCTTACGTAAGCAGTTAAATTTAAATGATGACGATTTACCGTTATAAAAAAACATAATAATGACGAATCCTTACACAATATTAGGCGTTTGCCAAGATGCAAACAAATCAGAAATAATGAAAGCCCAAATGTTTGCAATGAAGAAGAAAGAATTTCCGTTGCAAGTAATTGCCGTAGCTGCAAAACAACTTCTTAACCCTTCAAAAAGATTGGCTGCTGATTTTATGTTTCCAGCAAAAATAAAGGTAAAGCGAATAAAGCCAGTTCAATGTGATTTAAAACACAAGGAAATCAATACAGATTCTTTGAATGAAAACGCATTTAATTCCTTAAAATAAGAAGCAATGAACCAATCTGTATCCGAACTTAAAAAGTTAATTATTCAAAATCTGAAATCCAACAATATTTTAAAGAATGAGGTTGAGAGTAAAGAAAACGAGAAACACGACTTACTCAAAAATATTTCATTGAATATTATTGACATAATTGACTCTTGCGAGAATATTGATGAATGGGTAATCGATAATGAATATAATGAAGTTGACGAAGCAAGAAAAACAAACAGCCGTTACAAAACCATTCAAAAGAAACTACTGGCTTTGTTACAGACACAAGGTGTAAGTAAAATTGAGTTTCCTGATAATCGATTAATTGTTGGTCTTTGTGAAGTAGTTGAAACAGAAGCAGACAAAAATCGGAAAAATGATGATATCATATCAATTATAAGAAACGGATATATCAAAGGTAAAGAACTTATCAGACCAGCACAAATTATTTTAGTAAAAAACTAATGGATAAAGTTATAAAAATCCCCTTAGCAATATTGCTGTTCCTGTGCTTGTTGGATATGCCATACGGATTTTATCAATTTGTACGATTTGTGGCATTAATCGGATTTGGAATTTTGGCGTATAAAGCAAACGAACAAAATAAGAATACGGAAATGATGATTTACGGAGGACTTGCACTACTCTTTCAACCGTTTTTTAAAATCGCACTTGGAAGAGAAATGTGGAATATAGTAGATGTGATTGTTGGAGCTATTTTATTGGTGTCAATACTATTCAAAAATAATTCTATATATGAAAAATAAAATACTAATTGGGCTTGCAGCCGCATTGATAATATTTGCAATATCTGTAAGGTTTGTATTTAAAAATCAATTTGATGAGTTTAAAGTATCGGTACAGAATTATGAAAATAAGCAGTTGGAAAATTTTAAACAAGAAAAGAAAAAGAAGATATCCCAACTTTCAAATGAAGACTTATCAAAACTTTTCAACCAGTATTTTGACGAAACCAAATCTATAGTTGAAAAGGACACAATATTTTCATTTATGTATTTAAATGGAAATGTTAAATATAAAACAGGACGAATAGAATACCTTGACTGTCTGCAAAAAAAATGTGTTATCGATAAGCAAAATGAAGTGACACAAATTCAAATTGACAAAAAAGAAAAGGAGCTTGAAAAGAAATTTGGAAATACATTTTCAGTTTGGTATCCCAAATTGAAAGATGAAAAACTATTGCAACAAACGGACAAAATAGATTATTGCTCTAAATTTTTCTCTGGCTTAAACGAAATTTCTTTTGATGAAGAGGCTTGGAAAGAATTTGATAAATTTATGACTACCTACGATAATGAGAAAAAATTAGCTCAAAGTCATAATAAACAAGAAGAAGAACAGTTTTCTAAAAATGTTTCATCAACAAAAAATAGACTGAAAAGTAGTGTTATAAATTACTTTAATGACAAGCTTACATATAATAAATCACAAATTCTTACAACGGAAACAGAAAGTAAAACTTTTAATTCTGCTACACTTGGGATGATTACCTATAACATCACAAAAACAAAATTTAATAAACAGGCTTTTCAAAATGTTGCTGATGATGTATTTGAGGAACAGTGGAAATATAATTCATTAAGAACAGGAAACACGCCTTATTCATCTTGTTATGGTTCTCATAATTACTGCAATGAATGGAGCTGCTCAAAAATTAAAGTAGTAACAGGTGGTAGTGGTGATGTATTGGTTTCGATAAAGAATTCTTCGGGAAAAGTTGTAAGACACGGCTATATCAAAGGAGGTAACTCATTCGCTTTTAACTTACCTAACGGCAGATATCAAGTTTTCTTTTACTCTGGTACTGGTTGGAACCCTAATAAACAAATGAAATCTTCTTCGTGTAGCTATTTGAAAGGTGGCTTCGTATCAAATGAGAATGTAACAAAGGACAACTACATTAGTCTTTATAGCCAGATAATGACTTACGAACTTATACTTCAACAACAAGGTAATTTCAGCACTAAACCAAGCTCAAAAAATGAAGCATTCTAAACAGCCAATGCTAAAAGCCATACACATTTACAATTCGCTCCAGCCAACGCGAAAGCCAAAAATTGCAAAAGAGTATGTCTTGCCTATGCTGAAAACCAAATTGAATGGAAAAAGCCAGCTTACAACAATGTATAAAAATAATAGCGGTTTAATCGCTAAAACTAAATGAAATAATAATAATATAAAAGGTCTGTGTTTAACCGAAAAGTTAGTGCGTAAAAATCCGCTACTATTCTTATACTAGACCGTTAGCAATTATTAATATGACGAAAAACGAAGTAGACACAATATTAAGTTCAATAGGATATTATGATTCATTTAAAAAAATTATGGATGAACCGTATATAGATATTGATTACGGTAAACGACTAGGTGTTATTTCATTCGACTCTTTATTTGATGCGGATAAAAAGTATAAGTTCAATGGAGAGGTTGATATTGAACAATTTCAAGAGTGGAATATCATTTTAAACTCAAAAGAAGTAACTGATGAAGAACTACTTATTGTTTGTTTAAAAATATTCGATTGGGGAAACGTTTTAACTGGTAACGTAAAATCAGTAGTAACCCTTTACGAACAAAAAAAGTTAAGAAAATATATAAAAAAAATAACTGAACTTTTGAAAGTTGAAAAAACCCTTGAAAAATCAGATTTTGAAAATAAAACTATTTTATGGTCAAGTGGTTGGACAAAAGTATATTCATTTATTAACCCAAACATCCTAATATATGATTCTAGAGTTTCAGCATTTCTTAATTATACTTTGATTACAAAGTATAATAGCTTTTCTGAAAAACAAAAAGTAGAATTCCATAAACTTTCAAATTGTTTATTCAATTTTAGTGGTGCAATGGGGAGAGAAAGAAAAGTAGCTAATTATTATAAATTTAAAAATCAGCATCCAAATGGTATCAATGGATTTAATGCTAACTTAATTTCTTCGTGGATTACTCAATGTACTCAGGAAAGAATTGGAATTAATGAAAGTATAAGATCATTTGAGAGAGCATTTTTTATGCTAGGATTTGATTTAAAACAAATAAAAACAATTGCTAACATGGTATAAAAAACATAGG
>Ga0206130_10007670_pt1 | contig 11844 bp, 13 predicted proteins | sample Helgoland_Spring_9_FD_148637 | JGI IMG/M metagenome (GOLD analysis project Ga0206130, IMG submission 148637) | Pelagic subsurface seawater microbial communities from Kabeltonne, Helgoland, North Sea - Helgoland_Spring_Bloom_20160512_1 | ecosystem: Environmental > Aquatic > Marine > Epipelagic ...
ACAATGGAGGTTTATTAGTTGGAGACTATGTAATCCTTCTTGATAATAACCCCCTGAATAACGTTGCAGAGAGTATGAGAGTGTTTGACGAAGGTGATTACAGTAGACGTTCAAAATCAACATTAACTGTTATTCGCAATGGTCAAACAAAAGAGATCGAGGTTGATCTGTAATGAAATCACTCAGTACATTCCGTGTCGTGTTGTTATTAATACTTCTGCCATCTTTCGGTTGGAGTACTCCTCTAGATGAATTAGTTGAACGTGATGGTCTTTTTTACCCAAAATTTAGTGATGTTCCGTTCACTGGGGAGGTTACTGGTAAGTCACAAGGTAATCTCAAGAACGGTAAGAAATACGGTGATTGGATTAGTTACCATGATAACGGTCAGTTGGCTGAGAAAGGTAATTATAAGAATGGTAAGAAAGACGGTGATTGGGTTAGTTACTGGGAAGATGGTAACCTATTGGCCAAAGGTGTCTATAAGAACGGTGAGATGGACGGTGATTGGGTTGGTTACTGGGAGGGTGGTGAATCAATGGAGTTGACAGGTACCTATAAGGATGGTGTAAAGATTAGTGATTAGATGAAACGACTACTTTTACTTACAATAATTCTATTAACTGCGTGTGGTTATCCGAAGAACGATAGTGACAAATTTTTCCGTGAAGATGGAACATTGAGAGAAATTGATACTTACGAAAAAGGAATCATTTCTGAAGTTGAAATATACCTTCAAGATGGAACGTTAGAACAACGCGATACTTACAAAAAAGGAGTCATTTCTGAAGTTGAAATATACTCTGAAGACGGAACGTTACAACAAATTCAATTTTACAAAAATGGAGCAGTTTCTAAGTATGAATTTTTCAGTGAAGATGCAACTATTGAACAAATTGATACTTACGAAAATGGAGTCATTTCTAAAACTGAAGGTTTCCGAGAAGATGGAATATTAAAACAAATTGATACTTTCGAAAGCGGAACCGCTTCTAAATATGAATTTTTCCGTGAAGATGGAACCTTACAAAAAATTCAATTTTACAAAAATGGAGTACTTTCTAAGTATGAATTTTTCAATGAAGATGAGACGTTAAAACAAATTGATACTTTCGAAAATGGAAGGATTTCTAAAATTGAATTTTATAATGAAGATGAAACGTTAAGACAAATTGATACTTTCGAAAATGGAATCGTTTCTAAATATGAATTTTATAATAAAGATGAAACGTTAAAACAAATGCAATCATACAAAAAAGGAATTCGTTCTGAAACTGCGTTTCATCGTGAAGATGGAACCATACAAGAAATTCGACTTTTCGAAGATGGGATCTTATCTCAAAATGACTCTTATGATGAAGATGGAACTTTAAAACAAATAATCGATTTCAAAAATGGACTCGTTTCTCAAAGTGGATATTACAGTGAAGATGGAACCCTTGAACAAGTTGATACTTATGAAAATGGAGTATATAAGAATTCCCAATAGATGAAGTTAATGGATTAGATGATGTTGATGCTTTAGACAACACTTATTCGGGTTTCTTCGTCATCTGATAAGCAGCAGAACGAATACAATAAGTAACATTATCCAATTCTGTCTTGGACTCATCGTTTGTAATGTCGAGTTTCAACCAACCTGCTCCTGCCCTAATTCTATCTTCCAAATGCCACAAACGACTTGAAAGACGTCGGTTGTGTTCGTAATCTATCTCGTTTCCACTCGCACCGAATATCTCATACTCAAGTGACTCTACCCGTCTATACAGTAATTCCTCTCCCGTCGGTTGTCCCTTTGGGATATGGATATTGATATTACGAACGTTAGATTTCAGTAGGATGAGTTCCTTCGCAAGTGTATCTATTCTGTTTAAAGCAAAGAGGAACCCAACAATAACAATAACCGTAAGAACTTCTAGCGCATTCCACTCCATTATGTTTTTCTCCTATTCTTTGTTATCAATGAATAAATCATATACTAACCTGGCATCGACCGATAAACAGATGCTTTAGACAAACCATATTCCTTCATCAAATCCTTGATAAGAACTCCTGCCTTTCGTTTCTCACGCATCTCATCTACTTGGTTAGCATCCAACTTTTTGGGTGCCCCAAACTTAACTCCACGAGAGATTGCTGCTTGCCTTCCTTCTTCACATCTCTCTTTACGAAGTTCGTTCTCAAACTGTGCCAACGAACCAAGAATGATAAATATCACCCTATGCCGCATCCTTCAAGAAGTTAGATCTTTTAATCATAGATCTTCGGGATTCACTCAAAGGTCGTTCTTGTCTTATCAACGATGTAGTTACTTTCTTTGTTAGATTTTCAGTTTCAACCCAGTCTGTTTCCGAACGATTCAACTGAGATACACCCCAGTGAGCATTTTGTGCCAACCAAACTACATTAATGTCCCACTGTAAGGGTTGTTTTACCGATGGAGATGTAATGTTTCGAGACTCTTCTTCAGAGTAAATCTTTGTGGGGTAGAAACCAACACACTTTTGTCCGTTCTTATTTGTATGACAAGGGTCGGAGTATTCATGACCCGCATAATAGTTTTGTTTGGTAATGCAAACAGCCTTACCTTCTGGAGTAATCCAGACTGCGTGTCTTCCGAACTGTGGGATTCCACTGTTATCACGATAGATAAAACCAATTGCAACTTGTCCTCCATATCTTCTAACCATATTTGCTACATTCGAAAGACATTGCAGATGGAGTCCTCTACTAGACAAACCTTTTTGACGGATCGGGACTTCTATCTTGTATGACAAACTCAACTTCTTTGCTATTTTCTTTTCTAATGATTTAGAGGACGTAATCTCACATCCTAACTTATTTAAACTCGACTTCTGCACTTTTTTCATTTCAAATCTCTCTCTTCAACTAGGGGTCTTCTCTCAAACAACATAATTAGTATATCGTCCATTCCTAATTGAAGAGGTCGCAGATAAGTGGAGTTTTACGCAACATCTAGATTACGATGTCTGTAGACAGAAGCTACACCAATGTTCAGTTGTTTAGCAATCACAGAGGGTTTTAATCCTTCAGAATGTAGTCGTTGGATGTCCTTCTGTAATCTTTTCGCAGTTGGGACACGACCTTTATATTTTCCATCTGATTTTGCCTTCGCAATTCCTATCCTCTGCCGTTCCAACATACATTCTCGTTCCCATTGTGCGATTCCACCAATAAGTGTGATTTGTAATCGTCCAGTGGGAGTCGATGTATCAAGATTTAGTTCAAGGATATGTAAAGATGCACCTTTTGATTCCAAAACTTCGATATTCTTCCAAAGGTCAGTTATTGACCTAGCAAATCTATCTAGTTTAGTAATAACTACTACATCACCCTCCCTTGCGAAATCTATACATCTGTCGAACTCAGGTCGACTTTGTACGGAGGATACTTTTTCTGAGAATATCTTCTCACACGATTCTCTTTCTAACTTTTCAATTTGGTCTTCCAAAGAATACTTCTGGTCAATGGTTGAGGTTCTTGCGTAGCCAATCTTCATATTGTTTATCTCTACCTTTAGGGTCTAGATATCATGATAGAACTCTACCATTATAGCAACAGAATTCTATTGATAGAGTTTAGGGGTAGCTTATTCATTATCACTTGGGTAAGATTCATTGATAGAACCGATAGGTGAATATCCCTATGAAAGTATCGATAAATGAAGTTCAGACTCACCCTCTAAACAAAACAATCTATAACTTATCAAACATTGATGACTTAGTGATTAGTATTAGTGATGTAGGACTTCTCACTCCTATAGTCGTGAACCAAAAGTTTCAACTTATATCTGGCCACAGAAGAATAGAGGCTGTCCGTAGATTGGGATGGAATGAAGTTGATATTGAGATTATAGAGACCGTATCAGAGGATGAAGAGAAGTCCCTATTGGTTCATTACAATAAACAACGAGTAAAGACTCTAAAAGAGGTTCTAAACGAGGCAGAGATACTTCTACCTTTGTATGAGGTTGGTCAGGGTAAACGGTCTGACCTAACTTTTGTTCCACGGAACAAAAGTTCCGGAAGAATTGGATTGGCAGAGGCGGTTGGTGTTTCATCCTCTCAGTTAGGGAAGATACTATTTATTCAGAGGGAGAACCCTGACTTTATTACTGCAATTGATGAAGGCAAACTAACTGTTCGGCAGGCATACACTCATTTATCAAGGTTAAAAAAGGAAAGGACATCTCGAGATGTTCATTCAGAGAGAATAGTTTCAACGACTAATAAAGACTTCATATTTCACAAAAAGAGCAGTGACTCTATGTCTGAGGTTGAACCTGCATCTATTGATATGATTTTCACTTCTCCACCGTATTGGAATAAACGGATTTATGGTGGAGTTAGTCTGGGTAATGAAAAGAAACCAAATCAATATGTTGATTCATTGGTTGAACATTTGAGTGATTGTTCTCGTGTGATAAAGGATTCAGGATCATTCTTTCTTAACTTAGGTGATACCTATAAAGATGGGAACCTAATGAATATCCCTCACAAAGTAATAATTAGATTACAGGATGAAGGTTGGATTCTTAGGAACACTATCATATGGAATAAAACTAACCCTAAACCCCATTCAGGAAAAACATCCCTCAGTCCAACATATGAATTTATTTTTCACCTAGTGCGTTCATCCAAGTACAAATATAACCAGATACTTACACAAAGTAAGACTGAGAGTAATTTTCAATTTCCTCGTCATCGTGAGGTTGATGGTTCGGTTCCTGATACGGTCTATCCAATGATGCCCAGAGATGGAAAGAATATAGGAGACTATTGGGATGAATCGGTCGTTAGGACTGCTGTGGCTAAGAACAATCCATCTCTTGATGGATTAGAACATCCTGCTCCATTTCCAGAACAGATTATTACATTACCAATTCTCCAGACAACAGATGAAGGAGATTTGGTTCTTGACCCTTTTATGGGAACGGGGACAACAGGAAAGGTTGCTAATAATCTTGATCGAAGATTTGTGGGGTACGATGTGGGTGATTATTTGATTTCTTGATTATCCAAATGATTGCATACCGAAGTAACAAAGACCGATGCTAGATGGAAGAAGTGTTATAAGTAAAAATAATCGTTTCATTTTACTCTTCCTTTTAATCTTCAAACTTTCTCATAAAGGATTCTTCTCTAGGATTTGTTACCTCTAGTGTGCAACTCCAACCAGTTTCCTCCATCAATATCTGTTTATCATAGTCGCAAAACTTTGCAACGGTATGCATCATTATTCCCTTAATATATTTATTTTTATCAGGTGAGTAAGGATAACTGACTAATAAAATATCATTACGTTTGCAATCGTTATCAGATATCTCCTTTGCAATGGAGAAAGCATCTTGTTGGTCAGGAGAAACCCCACAAATGTGTTGTTTATCTCCCAGAACAAGAGGTGAGAGAAGTATTAAAAAGGTTATTAGTAGTTTTCTAATCACAGTTTTCCCATTTTTTGTAAACTGGATTTTCATTGACTAAAGAGATTCTTTAATCTCCGATTATCTTGTAAGCACGTTTTATTCCAGTCGTCTCAATATCTTCTGCTGAGGCAGGGAACTCTTTGTAGACTGACTCGATAACTGCATTCAATCTTTTAGTCGCTTCATCCTCTACTTCTATTTTTGAATGTGATTCGAAAAATGACTTTAATCCGATCAAAGACTCTAGGCCTAGTTCAGAAGAAAGACGATCTTGGATGTCTTTCTTAAAAGTCCCTTCGTTTATTATTAGAACACAAGATTTCCAAAGAACAATATCATCTACGAATTCTCGTTTACGCATGCGTACTTGACCGTCAACAAATTTTTCTAAGTCTCGAGTAACTTTTTTATCAACATTTTGAATCATTGAATCTTGAGTTTTTTTTAAATCATTTAAAGATGGTACCGTCATAGAAAACCACAAAATAGCACGACAACGGATAATCATTGAGGGGTGTGTACTGTTTTGAGACTCTCCTCTAGACGGGTTAGATAACTTTTCAGTCTGTGATACGAAACTTGATACATCAAATCTTAAAAATTCGTCTCCCAACCCAGATGCAGTTTTAATGATTGCTCGAATTGAATCATCCAGGCTGTCTACACCTAGAAAACCGATACGATCTGCAGACAGTTCCATTGCTCGTTTAACCATGAATCCTTCAACAGTTTCATCGTTCACATACTTGGAGGATGCTCCATGTCCAAGGAGAAAGTGTGCTAGTTCGTGACCCACGACGAATTGGAACTCATGTTCATTCATCAGATTTATCAATCCAGAAGTAAAACGAAGGACACAGGAGTCTTCAGAATCAATCACACAATCCGCTTGCACGTCAGAACTATTATAAACAAATGCAGTGACTGATTGACGAGGTATGATCAGTCTTTCACAAACTTTAGAAATATGTTTTTCAAGTATTGGAGTTACTGAATCCGAAATCAGAAGTCCATTACGCAACATCGAATCTTTATGATGTTCTCGTCCTTGAAGTGCAATCGAGTCCAACTGGTTACCAGTCTTATCTTCGGACATTCGCACCCGTGTCGCTTGGGCACGTGCTAATCGGAGATCAACCATATTTTTTCCGCAGGGATGCAATGTTGTCTAACATTGTCTGAGCTGACTCTCTCTCCTCACCTTCCGGAAGTGTATTTAGACGATTACTCCACTTTTGAAATTCTGATCGCAAGTGTTTTTTCTTCTCTTGATCAGACCATCCCTCTTCAATACCAACAAACGATTCTAAATCTCCTCCAGAAGAAAGATTGCTGGATAAGTTAAGTGTGACTCCCTCTCTCATTTTCTCAATTTCTTCCATATCCAGATCTAGTGATCTTGCGACGTTACGAATAACCGACATTTCTTCAGGGTCTGCAACTCCGTCTGCAGCCATTACATCAAATGCAAGTGCAATCGCATCATATCTGGTTTTCCTCTCTCCAATTTCTGAAAGACGTTCAACGAGTGGAGATAATGCGAGATTTCCGGATTGTGCCAAGGCGAATCCTTCTTTAAGAGATTCATTGAATAGTTTTTTGAGTCGTTTTGATTTCTCGTCAGAAAACGCAGAGACTTCCTTCAGAATCCAGTTTTTCAAAATTTCGCCTTCTGAATCATCCAACGTGCCATCTGCCATAGCTACTGCAACACCAATTTTTAGAGAAAGTGATTGAGCCTCCTCCCTGTCTTCTGCCTCTTCTAAAAAACCTTTTTCTGTAAACTGATGATCAAAATCAAGACTCTTAGCGAAAATCAGGTCTCCTCCATCTCGAAACCCTGTATGTACCTCTGGGGGATCGTCCAAATTGAACAGACATACGATCACTTTAATTTTTCTCTGACCTGATTTTGGAGGTTGAATAAATGAAGGTGATATTGCTCCCAGTTGCACCCAGTCAGTATAAGTATCTCCCACATTAATAGTCCCTAACTCCTCTCTAACACTGAAACATACAGTATCTGGTTCTTGCTGTTGTTCCATCAATGCAATGATAAGACCTAGATCATCTTCTCCGTCAGTGTAGTCGAAAGCGGAAATGTAGTACCCGACTTCCATAGATCGATTCACCGGAATCTTTCCACGGAACATGATCCTTTTGAGGACGACATCAGTGTCTTCCATCTTTTCATCAACAAATTTAATCTGAGGAGGGCCGAGATAGGTCTCTTTACCTGTAACTATTTTTTTGACCCCTCTTCCAACTGAACCAAATATTAGTCCTAGAACATGCGAACCCACTGCATAAGCGATAATAATTCCAATAAATCCGAAAATTGCTTCCATAATTATTCCACCAAAAATTTATCTATGTCAGAGGATGTCTGATTTTGTCCGGACATGGAAATAGAAATTATTTTTTCATTACCCGACTCAACATCTTTAAAGGACGCATGGATCATCTGGTTTTCGTCATATGCGTAAGTAACTTCAATTTCCTGTTGCGAGGGTCTATCTGGGGGTAGTTCTAGACTCTCTTCATGAATGATTTTCACGAACCTAGGATCTGTCTCTGGAGATTTAGACTCAGTAATCGTACAGTCGATTCCGCTCTGACCTTCATGCACAGTGAAGTAAGATTCGGTTACTGTACAAGGGATAGACTCTCCTTTTTTGATCAAAATGGAGTTCATTAATGTTTGACCCTTCGACTCAGAGTACCCCACAGTAATTGTTCCCAAGAAACAGTTGGTTCGTTCTGCAACTTTAAGTTGATCGATGGATTTTTTCTGGATTTCAGATAGGTCAGATCCATCACTCTTGTGTGCGGCATAAAGACATGCCCCTAAAGCAACGACTTCGTCCACATTAACTGTAGAGATAGGTTTCTTATGAAACACTTTTTCCACAATTTGTTGGACAATTGGCATCCGTGTACTCCCACCGGCCAAAAAAACATCCGAAATATCTGAAACATCTATTTCTGCTTCATCTAGGGTCGTTTCGCACATCATTTCGATTTGTGCGAGCATACTAGAAATCGATTCTTCGAATTCAATGCGGGATAAATCTACGAACTCTCTCTCAATTTCAACAGTAGTTTTTTTGCGTTCAGTGATACTCTTTTTAGCATCCTCCGCATCATTCATCGAAAATTCTTCAGTAGTAAGATCTTCTCCAGATTCTTTTTTGTATTTCTCTGCGACGAGTGACCAAAGAGCTTTATCAAAATCTGTACCACCTAATTTGTGAAGACCATTTGAGGATAATACTTCGACATCTTGTCCGGAAACCTTAATAATCGAGACATCGAAGGTACCTCCTCCTAAATCGAAAACAACATAACTTCCAGATAAGTCTCCGTCCGACTGGTATGCGTAGTAGAGAGCAGCAGCTGTTGGTTCATTGATAATATATTTGACGTTTAACCCCGCCATTTTTGCTGATTCCATCGTCGCATCTCGAGCTTCGTTGGAGAAATTTGCTGGGATTGTTACTACCGATTCCGTGATGGGCCCAATACGATTCTCAGTCTGGATTTTGAGTTCTTTAACGACTGCCGCACTTAATTCGGTAGGAGAGTATGAGTTACCATCAATTTGATGTGAATTAGACGTACCCATATCTCGCTTAAACCTTGCGGCACCTTTTCTATCATCATTGCCCCAATGTTTTCGAGCAAATTCTCCAACAATAAGGTTGTCCTTATGTTTTGCAACAACAGAGGGAGTAATATTCTGATCACGATCATTATTAACGATTTGTGGTCGACCTGTTTCATCTATATAGGCAACTGCACAAAATGTTGTCCCCAGATCGATCCCTACGTAGTTAGACATTTTAAGTATCTCCTTCTTGTTGAATTCTATAGATGGTAATCTTAGACGGAATAATGACTTCTCTATCCCCCTCTCCCTCAATCACGTAAGCTGGAGATTCGACAGAAGCAATTTGAAAATCCTTACTTTTTTGTGTTGTTTCGATGATCCTAGGGTCATCAACCACTTCCTCACCCATTTGTCTGTAATCATACCCAACAGCCGGAAAAAGTTGTTCTACTCCGCATTCCTCGAGAGCAGACCGGATTTTTTTGCACAAATATGTGTAATTTTTTATTTGATCCGAATCTTTTTCTTCCTCACGAATTTCCTCAAGACTAGCGGATACTCTGATGAATCGAGCAATAAAACGTTTGAAGATTTTAGAATCATGACCTTTTTTGAGTCGAGAAATTTCTTCATCTCGATTTGAAATCGTTTCCTGAAGAGTTAGGAAACTACTTAAAAGAGATTCTGACTTTTCAGTCTGAATGTTAGATACTTCGATCAATGAGGCAAGTGCCTTCATGGTGTTCACATTGGATTGGTTTGTGACGTATCCGACTTGATTTAATAATCTCCCCCATTTTTCTGGAACAAGTGCAGGCCCGTCTCGCAGGTATAGGGATCTGACGTAATACAACCAAAAAGTTATGCTGAGACTAATCATAGTGATGATAAACGCACCAATAATAATAGCCCACTGGAATGAGGAAACTGTTTCAACGGTATCGTTGCTAATTAATAGAAAGGATATGTTCAAAAGAACTGAAATCAAAAACCCACTCATCAATATAGCAAGACCTATCACATTAAAAATAGAGGGAGGTCTTTTGAATAGAGTCTCAGATTTTGTAGATTCAGATTCAGATTCAGATTCAGATTCAGATTCAGATTCAGATTCAGATTCAGATTCAGATTCAGATTCAGGTTTAGGTTTAGGTTTAGGTTCATCAGGTGATTGATCGACGCACTCAGGTTTCTCAATTACCTGCTCTTCAGAAGTACCTGATTTATCTAAATCTGGTTTTTCACTAATTTCTGCCTTTTCGTTTTTACTTTCCATGTTTTCACCCTCGAAGGACTGACATTAAACAATTCACAATTCCATGTCAATTTTCATAACCAGACCCTGCAAGGCACAATAAAGATAATAAATTGGGATTTAAGATTCCATTCAACTTTCCTACTCACCTTACTTTAGTAATCTCATCTGCGACACTTTCGTTTACCAGATGTCCATAGAATTTCATCAACATCTCAACTGAAGTGCCCATATTGGATGCGATGAAGTAATGCGACACACCGTTGATGATTCTGAATGTTGCATAGGTATGTCTCAATGAGTACAGGGTGAAAGGATTACCCTCGTCATCTTCGGTCAATCCAATAGACTTCAATAGTGTTTTGAAACCCTTCTTGTAACTCTCAACGGGAGAACCATCTGAACTGCAGAAGACAGGTTCATTATCAGGTGTTGGATGACCCAATTCAATCTCTCGAAAGTCCTTGATGCGTTTCAGATACTTTGCAGTTGACGGTTGTGGGACAACCTGTCTTCGTTTTTTAGTCTTTCCTCGCACATACATCAAGACACCTTGACCGTCTCTGCGAGACTCAATATCACCCCAAGTGACTCTTCTTAATTCACCTATACGGACTCCAGAATTTGCAAGTATCAATACTAAGTGTTGGAGGTAAAACCTTGCACGGTAGTGCACAGGATGTCCTACAGAGTCCTCTTTACTGTGTCTCAGTCCTCTATACAACTTTCTGTATTGGTCTCTTGTGAATGCCGGCCTTGGATTAGGTGGGGAACCTATCACAGGGAACTTAAGACGACTTGGTAGGTATTCTCGAATCACCGCAAATTCAAACACCTGTTTGATGCCTGCGAGTTCTCTAGTAATAGTCGTGTCTTTAGGTTTAGACCTAAGATAATTAGACCTTCGATAATCAATCCACTGTTCCAAGTGCACCTCACGAATCTCTGCAATGCCTGAGAATCGTTTAAAAAAGGGAACCGCATATCGAGTCATCTTCTCAATATAGTCCTTTACTAAATTGGGGTCTTTATTTGAAGAAAGTAACTGTGTTTCTTCCCATTCTCTCATTACATTCCCGAAGGACTTGTGGTGAATTTTTCCTGTTCTTTCTTGTAGCATTATCAAGTCACGATATTTTGCGTCTGCTGCAGTAAGTGCTTGTCTTGGGTCGGTTACTCCAAGTGCAAACTTTCTTCTACCTGAAGAATCGAATAATTTTATTCGACAGTAGTATTTACCACTGGTCTGGTCTCCTCGTGTGTACAATACGATCTCACCGAAATCACGAGTGTATCGTTCTGAATTTTTTTCAAATGTATTTCCCATATGACCATAGTATATAAGTCAGAAAAATAAATAAAGAAAAGGGACAAAAAAGGGACAAGTATTCTGGAGTTAATTCAGATAATATTTAATTATAAATTATTGATATTATTGACTATTTTGTTTTTATTTGTAAAGGAATAGGTAATTCATAATGCTGGGGTCGGTGGTTCAAGTCCACCCGTAGCCACCATTTAAATCAATGACTT
>Ga0206130_10007672_pt1 | contig 11841 bp, 9 predicted proteins | sample Helgoland_Spring_9_FD_148637 | JGI IMG/M metagenome (GOLD analysis project Ga0206130, IMG submission 148637) | Pelagic subsurface seawater microbial communities from Kabeltonne, Helgoland, North Sea - Helgoland_Spring_Bloom_20160512_1 | ecosystem: Environmental > Aquatic > Marine > Epipelagic ...
ACTTGAAACTCTAAGAATCTGCTCAGGATAAACTGCATACCTGACCCGATAGGGACACTCCCAAAGTTATATTATAAGATTCTTAAACAAGTTCAAGGTGACACAAGTGTCAAAAATCAAACTTATATGTAGCTCCTGCTAAAAACTGAATACTCTGCACAGGGAAATTTTGCCATTTCTGATAAGCATCATTAGCTATGTTATTCGCTTTTGCAAATACTGAAAGTTGGTCGTTTATATGATACCCTATATGAGCATTAGCATCAAAATAACTATCTAAAACCACTGTAAATGGCGATGTAATTGTTATACCGTCATTTAAGAAGAATTGATCCTTACGTCCCCCGATATAAAACAGATTTGCGCCCGCAAACCAATATTCATTAATTTGGTAATCTAAAAATAATGAGCCTTTAATGTCCGGCAGATTCCAAGCTTCAACTTCATCATCTGTAGAATAACTAAAATACTCTGCTTTTATTCCTAATTTAAAATTTCTGTTTACATCAACATTAATCTCTCCTGCCACTCCAAAGGTATCCACATTATCGTAAACCATTCCGAAAGAGTTGCCGTAAGTGTAATCCTCATTTGTTAGTGTAATCTCATTATTTCTAAAAAGTGCTTTGTTTCGATCTGCTAAATAATGACCGCTAACGTTATAACTCATATTACTAGACAACTTTCCTTTTAACCCAACATAGGCATTGTATAATTGATCTGTTGGAGTAATAGATAGTGTTGGTGACACAAAAGGGTTTTCTTTAGCAAAACCGTAATAAGAATTCTGAATTAAACCCCCTTTAATTCCTCCATAAGCAATCAACACATCATTAACTAAGCTATATGTAGCGGTTATGTTTGGATATATATAAAAATTATTATCACCTGATTCCTTATCGTTTAAATAATATAAAGAAACTCCTAAATCTAGTGTTAAATCATCTTGTTTTAACTGATAGGTTGATGACAACCCTATTTGAAAGTTTCCATAGTTTAATTGATCATTAGTCACATAGTTTCTATCAAAAGTGCCTCCTAAATAATCAATTTTAAAATCAGTTGAAATTTCGATATCATTAATTGGAACATCTATTTTCGCTTTAGCTATAAATCTATTCTCTCCTGACCCCTGATTATCTCCAAAACGTCTAAATAAGAAGCTTCCAGAATTTATATAAGTATCTTCAAATTCAATTTCACCACCCAAATGGGCGTCAAAAAATGAGTGATCTACTTCAATATTATTATCTTGTGCTTGTGTTATTTGAGATTCTGGTACGCCATACCAATTATACATTTGGTGTTGAAAACCAGCTTTAACATTCCATGCTAAATCTCTTAATCGGCTTGAATAATTCAAATTGATTTTTGAGTTCGAGAAATTGTCATTAAAAGACACCCCTTCAATACCGCCAGCAGATGAATGATGACTGACATAACCCCCAACACTTTCGTTTCTGCTAATAGCATGATTATAATACACTTCGCCTAATACTGTGGTGTAGGTCCCAACACCTAAAGTGGCATAATTGTCAAACAATTTCACTGGAGCTCTTTTTTCTACAACTGCCGCTTTTCCTTTTGCTGGTGTAAAGGTTGAAGCCACTGGGAATGAGAAAATATTATACTTAATTTCTTTTTTTGTTTCAGTTGCTTCATCATCTAAAGACGGTATTTCCTTAACTTTGAAGGCATCGGATATCGTTGGAGCATAAGGTTTAACTACATCAATAACCCCAGTGTTTATGGTATCTTTTTGAGTTCTTTGTGCAAACCCAATGGTAATGCTTAATAAAAGAATTCCTGTGAAAATATATTTTAATTGCTTACGCATATGCTTTGATTTTCGATTTTTGAATATTGATTGACGATTATTAATCTTCAGGTTGAATAGATGAATTCGTTTTGGCTTCTTCCCTTTTGATTTTACTGAGTTCTGCTTTTGCTTCTGAAATCACATCATCAAACTCTGGAAAATTCTGAATGACACTTTCTAAAATATATGTCGCTTGAAAGGCATCATTTAAAGCATAATAATTTTTAGCCATTAACACTAAGCCTTTGGCACTATAATATTTATATCCAGAAAAATCTTTTGCTAATTTTTGCACAATGCATTAGAAGCTTTATGCTTGCCTTCTTTAGTTTTAAAATAAGCATTATAGTACAATGCCTCTGCCGCCGTTTCGCCCGTTGCAACACCTTCAACATTAGCATAGGCAGATTTTGCTTTAGATTCATCACCCGTTTTTACAGCAGAACGCGCAATAATAATATGTGCATCACTTTTAATTTTATTATCAATTTTCGAACTTCTTAATACTTTTTCTGCATTAGACACCGCAGCATCATAATTTTCTAATTGATAATGTGCTTTCATTAAATTAGATTGAGCAAATACAATATTTTGCGGGTAGTTCGCTTCTTCCTCTAATCTTTCTAAAATAGGAATTGCTTTATTCCAACTTTTGCTCTCTAAGTAAAACTGAGACAAACGTGATAAGGTTTCTTCTGTGAATTCATTCTGACTTGCATCTACAACAAATTTATAATGTGGTGCAGCATTTTCTAGCAAATCTTTTTTGTAATACAATTGTGCAACATAAAAATGCGATTGTAACGTATGAATTCCATTTGGAAATTGATTAAGGTATCCATTAAACTGTTTTATGGCTTTATCTGTGTTATTGTCTAAATATTGCTTTTCAGCAGATTCGTAGGTGGTGTTATCCAAATCGACATCGGTTACTTCAACATAGTCAAGTTGCTTTACCCATTTGGCATAATCATCAACACGCCCTAAATCAATATAAATTAATCTAGCTGTTGAAACGGCCTGTAACGCTTCTGGAGTTCCTGGATAATCCCCAGCTACTTTTTTGAATTTGATTAATGCGCTTTCATTTTCACTTCCATTGTAATACACTAATCCTTGTCGCAGTAATGCTTTAGGCACAAACGAACTCACTCTATACTCACTACTTAGCTGATTGTAGGCCTTCATAGCTTTATCCGTTTCATTTGCTTTCACATAAGAATTACCAAGTTCGTAAAGTGCATCGTCTCTTAATTTTGATTTAGGATAATCTGAAATAAACTGCTCTAATCCTTTTATTTTTTTTGATGATTGCCCCGTATATCCAACACTTATTGTTTTTTGAAACGCAGGATAATCAGAGTCTATTTCATTTAATTGTATCGCTTTTTCATAAGCAGAAATGGCTCTTTGGTATTGGCTTGACACAAAATGACCATCACCTAATCTTAAATAAGCATCATTCAGTCTTACTTTATCTTCTCTTTTATTTGAAGTAAATTGATTAAAGTATTCTGTAGCTTTTCCATAATTCTTCAGTTTGAAATATGTATAAGCTAGATTATAATTAATATTTTCAATTTCTGGTGTTGACGAAGCTCCTGTTTGCTGTTGAAATTGTTTGAAGCCAATGAGCGCATCATCATAATTGGTTAAATTATAATCAGTCTCCGCCTTCCAAAAAGTTGCTCTAGCTGTATATTTTGGATCTTGTGATTCTTTTAAAGATCCATTAAAAAGTAATTCTGCCTCTTGATAATCGCCTTCATTATAAAGTTCTAAGCCTCTATAAAACGTTACTTTTTGATAAGCCACTTTATTTTCAAAACTCTTTTTACTTTCTAGTAATTTTAAAGCTTCCTTATAATTTTTTGAAGTGATGTAAGAATCAATCAAAAGCGTTTCTATTTCTTCCTTATAACTGGTATCAGGATATTTTTCTAAATAACCCGCTAAAACCTGAGGTGCCGATTGATACGGATTCCCAATTTCATAACTAATTTTCGCGTAGTTCAACCAGGCATCTTCTTGAATTTTTAAATCGTAATCCATTTGAGACGCATTTCTAAACGCATTTAAAGCTTCTTGCTTTTTATCTAATTTGATATAACTTTCTCCTAAATGGTAGTAGGCGTTTTGAGATATAGAATTGTTCCCGCCCACTATTTTATTAAATTCTGAAATGGCATTTTCATAATCCTTTTGTTTATAAGAGGCAAAGCCTAATTGATAAAAATCGGTATTATTCCACTTCCCCCTTTTTCCTTTATATTCCTTTAAATAAAGAATGGCTTCAGCATATTTCTCCAAATTAAAGTAGCTTTCACCTATAATTTTAGATAGCTCTGAAACTTCATCCAAATCGCTAGACTTTAATCGTTCTTTTGCTAGTTCGATAGCCCTATCAAATTTCCCTAATTTGAAGTTTAAATCAGCTTGATAATAGGATAGTTTCTCTTTGTAACGCTCTTGATTGCTTACTTGATCAAAATATTCATTTGCTCTATCATAATCGTCGCCTTCATAAGCCATAAAGCCAATGTAGTACTTAGCTTGTGAGCCAAATTCTGCCGAATTCTCAACACGACTTAAATACTTTTTAGCTTCTTTATACTGTTTTGTTGAAAAGGCAGTATAACCATTATTAAAATTAAATTTTTCACGCTCTTTTCTTCCAAGAGCCTCTTCATCTACTTTATTATACCATTTTCGAGCATAAGCATATTTTGAATTCTCAAAATAATAGTCGGCAACATTAACAAAAGCGGTATTCCTTTTTGTGCTAGTTGGATATTCTTTTACAAAATTCTCAACTAACTGATCTGCATTTTGCTGATTTAATCGTACTGCACAATTAGCAATATAGTAGGCACAATTAGATTGCAAAATATTTTCTTCTGCTGTTTTTATAACACTGCTAAACATGGACTGAGCAGCTCGGTATTGTTGATTATTATAAAGTGCCAATGCTTTTTGATAATCTACTAAATCACTTGTATATGTTGCAGATTGCTGCGCTAGAATTTGAAAACTAAAACTTACAGCAAGTACTAATGAAACGATACTTTTCTTAGTCATTTAGGATTAATTTATAAATTTAAATCAAAGATAATTCAAACTAAAAGCTATAACGTAATAATCATGCCATAATTATAAATCTAGTTATTAAATATGAGAAAAATATTGATACAGTAGATTGAAGATAGAAGTTTTGGTTGCAACTATTTTAAACTTTTTGCGTTTAACTTTTACTTTCAATTTTTAAATAATACATTTACAACAGTCAAAAAGAACCCTGTTTATTTATGTCAAAACCCATTTTACAACTAAAAGACGCTTCTATTTTTCAAGGTGAAAGCTTAGTGCTTTCTAATGTAAATGTGGAAATTAACAAAGGTGATTTTGTTTACTTAATTGGAAAAACAGGCACAGGAAAAAGTAGTTTTATGAAAACGCTATATGGTGATTTACTATTAACAGAAGGTGAAGGACATATTGTTGATTTCGATTTAAAAAATCTTAAAGAAAAAGAAATTCCTTTTTTAAGACGAAAACTGGGCGTGGTTTTTCAAGATTTCAAATTACTTAATGATAGAACAATTAACAACAATTTACTCTTTGTTCTAAAAGCTACAGGCTGGAAAGATAAAGACAAGATGAAAATTCGAGTTGAGGAGGTTTTAACCAAAGTTGATATGAAAACTAAAGGGTTTAAATTTCCGCATGAACTTTCTGGGGGTGAACAACAACGTGTAGCCATTGCAAGAGCTTTACTAAATGATCCTGAACTTATACTAGCTGATGAACCCACTGGAAATTTAGATCCGCAAACTAGTGTTGAAGTTATGGAAGTACTTCAAGAAATAAATAAAAATGGCAATACCATACTCATGGCTACTCACGACTATGCTTTGCTTCTAAAATATCCTAGTAAGACATTGAAATGTGATGAGAATGCGGTTTATGAGGTTGTACAACGCAAAGGATAATTATGTATAGCTTTATAAAAAAGAGTATAAAATCTATTATTCCGAAGCAATTCTTAATTAAAAATGAATTATTTTTTAGATATTTTTATGGTGTTTTCTACTTAGGCAATAAACACCAATGTAATATTTGCAAAAAGAAATTACGTGCTTTTGTTAAATTGGAAAATGAAGATTTATTGTGTCCGTTTTGTGGTAGTTTATCGAGAAATCGAAGACTCTGGAAATTAGTTAATGAAGATCATGCTCTTAAAGGAAATTTACTCCACTTTTCACCTTCAAGAAACCTTTATAGAAGATTAAAAAAAGACAAAAACATAAATTATTATAGTACTGATTTTGAAGATGAGTTTCTAGCAAATTATAAATTTGATATTACTAGTATTATGCAAAGCGATGCTACTTTTGACACTATCATTTGTTATCACATCTTAGAACATATTATGGATGACCAAAAGGCAATCGCAGAATTATATCGTGTTTTGAAACCAAATGGTAATATTTACATTCAAACACCGTTTAAAGAAGGTGAGATATATGAAGATGATTCGATAATATTACCTAAAGAGCGATTAAAACATTTTGGTCAGGATGATCATGTTCGAATTTATTCTAGAAATGGACTAAAAAATAGGTTAAATAAAAATGGGTTTAAAGTGAAACAAAAAAATTATCAATTAAAAGAAGACGATTATCACTTCGGTTTTAAATCGCCTGAAACTATTTTAATTGCAAAAAAATAATGCTTTCAATTTTAATTCCTACATATAATTATAATGTTTATCCTTTTGCATGTCAGATAGAAAAGCAGGCTATAAAATCTAAAATAGATTTTGAAATTATTTGTTTTGATGATGGTTCTAACTCTATAATTAATTTGGAGAATAAGAAGATTAATTCACTTATAAATTCCCAGTTCATAGCTCGAAAAAACAATATTGGTTTAAGTAATATCAGGAACGCTTTGGCGGAAGCTTCAAAATATAGCAACTTATTATTTATTGATGGTGATTCTTTATTACCAAATGAACAATTTATTATCAGATATAAAAAAGCGTTAAAAGAAAATACAGATATTGTTTATGGTGGCAGAATTCACCCTAAAAAGGTAGATGCCAACAGAAAACTCCGATGGAAATATGGGATTTTCAGAGAAGATTCCACTGCTAACCAACGAAATAAAAATATTTACAAAAATGTACTTTTTAATAATACTTTGATTAAAAAAAAATTATTTAATTCTATTGGTTTTGAAAAAAGCATCTCTAAATATGGGCACGAAGACACAGTTTTCGCCTATAAATTAAGTAAAACCAAAGCTTCTATTTTACATATTGACAATCCTGTTTTACATGGGGATGTGGATTTAAACCAAGTTTATTACCAAAAAACACACCAATCATTGAAAAACTTAGATTCTATTTATAAAACCAAAATGATAGAGCCAGAATTCACAACATTCTTAAAGGTTTTTATGAAATTAGAAAAATTCAAATTAAACTATCTTTTCGCACTTTTTTATAAAATATTATCACCTTTTTTCACCTTTAATTTGACCTCTAAGTATCCTTCATTGTATGTTTTTGAATTATTTAGATTAAGTTACTTTTGCAATATTAATTTAAAAAAATAAATGCCTTTTTTCTCTGTAGTCATACCATTATATAATAAAGAGAATTTAATTGAGCAGACCATTTCTGGCTTGTTAGATCAGTCTTTTACAGATTTTGAGGTTATAATAGTTAATGATGGATCTACTGATAATAGCTTAGAAAAAATAAATCATCTAATTGATAACAGATTCAAAATTATAAATCAAGACAACAAAGGGGCCTCTTTCGCTAGAAATATAGGCATTGAAAACTCAAATGGGAATTATATAGCACTATTAGATGCTGACGATTATTGGAATACAAATCATTTAGTAGAATTAAAAAAACTTATTGAAACTTTTCCAAATGCAGGTTTATATTGTAATAACTACCAAATCTATTATACCAAAGATGTAGTACGTCCCGCAAATTTTAATTTTAACAAAGATTGCTTAATAGTAGACGACTTTTTTAAAGCCAGTTTAACGAACTCCCTAGCATGGACTTCGGCTGTAGGATTCACAAAAGAAAAATTTTATACTGTTGGCTGTTTTAATACAACATTAAAAACTGCACAAGATTTAGATTTATGGATTAAAATGGCATTAAAATATGATGTCGCTTTTAACCCTAAAATAACCATGTCTTACAAATCGTATGTAGATAACAGTTTATCAAAAAGCAAGTACAATGACATTAGATATGAATTCATTAATAATTTCTCAAAAGAAGAAAAAGAAAACCCTTCATTAAAACTATATTTAGATATAAACCGATATGCCGTAGCAATAAGATGCAAGCTAAATAATGAAAAAGAGCTTTACCAAAAGCTGAAATCTGAGATTGATTATAGTAATTTAAACTTTAAGCAAAAACTACTCTTAAATAGTCCAGAAATTATTTTAAAGACCTTTAAAAAGATACATGAAATTTTGGTTAAAAACGGAATTTATTTTTCTGCGAATAGATAAATTGAAATTAGTCGTTACTGAACATAAACAAACTATAAGGCTCTTTACTTTTCTTCTTTTAAACCTAAAATACTAAAAAAGAAACTAAATAATATCGTTTGAATTCCTAATACCACAATTACTGTTGCTGGCACTATTACTTTTAAAGTCCTCTCCATACTACCCATTCTATCTTTAAAGCCCAAATAATAAAGAACAACGCCAATTACTGTTAATAGAATACCCAGAATAACGCCTCTTTCTAAAGTGAAATAAACAAATAGGTTATCGTAACTTTTTTTTCTTGGTATAAGTCCATGGTTAGTAGCATAAATTTTGGTTAATGCATAAAAAATCACAAATTGAAAACTAATTAAAAACAAGCCTGCAAAAAGTGGTATCCATTTAAGGTTCAAAGTATCTGTAGCAAACAAAATGTATAAAGCACCAAATATGCCCGTTAGCATGCACAAGAAACCTGGTATTAAGAACAACCATTTTGGGCTATATAATAACAAAAATCTTAAATGCCTCCAACCGTCAGGGAAAGTTCTTAAATGTGCTTTTCTATTTCTTCCAGCAGGAAAAACTGTTGTAGGCACCTCAGTTATATTAAGATTTAACAACGACGCTTTAACTATAATTTCTGAAGCGAATTCCATTCCCGTTGTAGACAAATTCATTTTATTATAAGCTGTCCTAGTAAACCCTCTCAAACCGCAATGAAAATCTCCTAAATTAGTTTTAAAAAACAAATTACCAATAAAAGTTAATATTGGATTACCAACATATCGATGCAAAAAAGGCATAGAATCTTTTTTATTTTCACCTCTAAAACGATTTCCCATCACTAAATCAGAACTAGCTCGTAAATTATCAATAAATAGATTTAGGTTCAGAATATCATGACTATCGTCAGTGTCTGCCGTAATAATGTATTTTCCTTTAGAAGCTTCTATGGCTCCCCTAGATGCATTGCCATATCCTTTTTTAGCAACATTTACAACAATAGCTCCTAATTTTTTAGCAATGGCTTGAGAACCATCAGTACTTCCGTTATCTCCTATTACAACTTCACCTTCAATGCCATTAGCTTTCATAAAAGTTTGAGCTTTTTTTATGCACGCAGCAATAGTTTCTGCTTCATTTAAGCATGGCATTACTATAGATAATTCAGGATTCACTTAGCTTTTGGTTTTTAAAAATTTCGTTTAACAATATTATAAACGTTGCAAAAATAACCCAATCAAAATAAAAAATATAGCGTTTAATAGAATGAATAACTAAAGCTATAAGTGTATTATTAGCAAGCATAAACAAAGTAGCAATAATAATAAATTTATAAATATTTTTATTGGACTTTATTAAGTTAAACAAGCCATAAAATAATAATACAAAAAAGAAAAGCATTTGCTTAGAAGAGCCAAAAGAATTAGTAAGGTTCTTCGAAAAAACCTTTAACCAAGTCATAAAATTTTGTTTTATTAATGGTCCAATCATTTTAGAGCACAAAGTATTCAAAGCAATATTTTGTTCAATAAAATTAAGCCCTTTCGCTTCGTAATAATCCAAACCTAAGTCATAAATCCTTCTATTACATATTTCAGGAAAGTTGTATTGATAAAATAAATAATCATCTTGGCCAATACTTATGTTTTGGTTTCGTGTTAATTTTGCTTCTTTTAAACTGCTATAAATCAAATTAAAATAAACTTTTTCATCATTATTAGTAAAAAGATTTATATCACTTTCATTAGCTATATAAAATGGAGATGCTATAAAATGCACATAGTTCATAGCGTTGTTTTCAAAATGACCAAACACTATTTTATTATATACTCTTTCGGTAAAACTGGTCAATATTGGTATAACTATTAAAATAGCCAAAAAATAAAACTGATTAACAAAAGATTTCTTCTTAAAAATTATATAACTAACTATTAAAATTAATGCCGCAATTAAAGCTAAAAATTGCCCTCTCGTTAAAATTAAAACAAACAATAGAATACTGATTTTATATAGATACTTTAAGTTCTCTTCAACAAACATTCTTAAAGTTAAGGCAAATATCACCAAGAAGATAGGGTACGTTAAAGCTTCACTTAATATGGCGCTACCGAGATTATGCACATATACGCATGGCGCTAGACAAATGAGTTGGATAATTAAAATACCCACTTTATGTATATGAAATAGTCGTTTTAGAGTTTTTACAAAAAAGTGAATTCCAAATGCTATAATTAGATATTGCGTTATAACAACTGGTAATTCAAAATAGGCCCCAAAAGTACTAGTAAAAATTTTCAGAAAAATACAATAAGCAGGACTATGATTAAAAGCCATATCTACAAATGTGTAACTATCTGGCAAATAAATGGGGCCCTTTGCCATTACTAAAACACCTATAATAGCATAAATGCTTATATAAATCATGTCAGTGAACAGAAATCGTTTGTTTATTGGTTTCAATACTTATTTTTATTTTAAATCTAATTATCTCAAATAATCTAATCAAAAAAAGTATCATAATTAATCGTATCCTTAATTATGCGTTTGCGATCTATAAAATCATGACTAAATATACTACGAGACCTTTCAACTTCTTTTGCCGAAATATCTAATAAGTCTGCAATAGAATGAAATAAATCGTCAATCATATATTTTCTATCCTCAACAAAATATAATTTATTAGATTCTTCGAATTTTTGTGATTGCCATAGAAAAAAAGGAATATCAAACATTTCCTGAGAATAAATATCTTCATTATGTCCTGCCATATCTAAATCACTATACATTTCTTCTGCATGGTCTGAAAAATACAAAGCAAAACTTTTGGAATTCAAACTATCCAATTTTGAAATTACTTCAGAAATTATAAAATCGTTATACAAGATAGCATTATCATAATGATTTATTTTATAAAAACTTTCTTCAGATTTGAAATTTGTTTTAGGCTCATCATTGAACTTACTAAAAGACTCTGGATACCTGTTTTCATAATGATGATGTGTCCCCATCATGTGAATAAAAACTACCTTCTTTTTTGCCTCATTATTTATTACTTCATTAAACTCATTCAAAAGTTCTCCATCTAAAACTGTACTGTTTCCAGCTACTGTTGTAGTTAAAAATTTATGCTTTTTTGATGACAAACTAATTTTTGTTATTAGGCTCTCAAAAGGTCCAATTGGTCTTTGGTTTGATAGCCAATAAGTTTCAAAACCCACACTATTTATTAGCTGAATAATGGATCCTTTGGATATTCGTTCTGGAGTTTCATAATTACCTAAAGTTAGAATCTTTGTTAAAGCAGCTACAGAATAAGCATGAGGACTGACTGCGTCCTTATAAATTAATAATTGGTCCTTAATTTCACTCAGCCCGGGTGTGGTTTCTCTGTAATAACCATATATTCCCATATGAGAGCGAGATGTAGACTCACCTATAATAACAACATATATTTCATCTTCATCATCATTTGAGAATCTTGAAAC
>Ga0206130_10007673_pt1 | contig 11838 bp, 25 predicted proteins | sample Helgoland_Spring_9_FD_148637 | JGI IMG/M metagenome (GOLD analysis project Ga0206130, IMG submission 148637) | Pelagic subsurface seawater microbial communities from Kabeltonne, Helgoland, North Sea - Helgoland_Spring_Bloom_20160512_1 | ecosystem: Environmental > Aquatic > Marine > Epipelagic ...
TTGAGGATCAGCTAAAATATCTACGCGGGCGAGTTTCGATATATAAAAAAGAGGTTATCAGTACTGGTCGAGAATATCGCGAGTCTGTACAGGCGCTAGAGTTTTATGAGAAGGAGCTCAAAGAGCTCACGGGGGATTCCCTACCCATTAATGCGTCGTAAGCGCAGGAGGTAATCCTTAATTATATCACAGTTCCCTTTTAAGATGGGGGCATATTTTGAGGGAGTCCTCCCCACACCCATGGTGTCGTACGGCTTGTCCGCTTCGGTTCTAATGAACTACATATATTATATCAGGGTTCCGGATCGTTAGCAGAAAGGAACCTCTATATAATATTGGTATGGAAGATACAACAATTACAGAGTTAGATGGTTTATATCGCGAAGCAGTTGCAATGAGTGACTGGTCAGCTGCTGATCACTATGATCGTCAGATCAGTCTGAAGATGACAGAGATGTATAAGAGCGGAGAGCTCGACTACTATGACGATGATAACTATTAGGAACCTCTATATAATAAAGGTATGAAAATCAAATACATTATCGACGTTTCGCCTATTACTGATCAGTTTGTGCTCTTAGATGCAAGAGACGGAGACGGGGCTGATATCAATCACGAGGTAGCGATGATGCTCTTTAATGATTGCGCAGACGAGTCATTCTTCTCATCTCTAGCAGTTGAGAGGATTCAATCACTTGGAAGGCATTCGAAAGAGCTCTTTGAAGGTACTACAGAGGAGCTAGCTAATCTAACAGCAATGGTATAGGAACTCTGATATAATATTGGTATGACAAATACAACAACAAACTATAATAATGAGATGAAAATCCATACTCTCAATCAACTTGCTAGCGCTCTTAGAGTTGTCGGTGATAAGATGAACATCCTCGATATGCTAGACAATGACTCTAGTGAAAGCGGCTGCGGAGATATTCACGATCAGATTGGGACTATGTATGATAACCTTTACCACCTAGAAAGCGCGGTAAAGCGAGCACAGGTAATTGTGCCAGATGCATAGGAACACTCTTATAATAGAGGAGTAACAAACATATTAACAACAACACATATATAAAATGACTATTGGAGAATTAATCGAACGTTTAGAAGAAGCAAAAGATGCAGTAGGTGAAGATGTAGAAGTACGATATGCATCGCAACCTAGTTGGCCATTTGAGAATAATATTCGAGAGGTGCATATTCTAGGTAAGTTCGATCGACGCGAACTCGCAATCGAGGCTATCCAGCGCGAGGAAGATGTGGATAGGGAAGAGGCTGAAAAGAGCATCGATGAAGATGAACTAGATAATACTGAAGATGTAGTATATCTAGAGGAAGGGTTCCAGATTGGATATCTTCCAGATGAAGCAAAAGACCATATTGGTTGGTAGGAACACTCTTATAATATAGATATGAAAAATACAACAAGACCAACAGTACGCGAGATCAGAACAATTCTAGCATCTCATAATCTCACTCTGCCACGAACCTGCTTCAATGATAAGCATGTTAACGGGGGACGAATCAAGTTATGGGGAAAGACATATGATCTTGCTGAGATGCAATACTTAGAACGGTTACTTACAGTACTGTTTCCGAAACTAGATCTAGAAGTATATGAATGGAAAGGTTCATGTACATGCATCAAGTGGACGAACAACGTTTAGGAACATTGATATAATAATAGTATGAACAACATAATTAACATCAAAAATTCGAAATCAATTAATACTACAGGGTCCTCTTTGATAGGCTATGTGACCGGAACGTATGAGGAACTTATCAAAGCGTTTGGGGAGCCGACCTATAAGGAACCGTCTGGTGATGGTAAGGTAAGTACTGAATGGAAGTTAGAGTTTGAGCTCGACGTCCTAGAGTTTGAGTTAGCCGATAAAAGGAAACCATACGTAAAAGGAACAATCTACGATTGGAAGCGTTATGATGGTGGAGACGAATGCCGAAGTGGGGACAAATTTGTATGGAACGTCGGTGGTACGGATTATGCTGCTTTGGAACTGATACAGGAAAAGCTCGAAGAAGTACAAAATGATGCAGTAGGAGCTTTTGTACCTCTTAAAGAGGATAGAGTAATGGGAACAGTCATATAATTTATATGTCGATAGGCTGCGACGCCTGACGATAGAGAGAGGGTACGCTCCTTACAAAAAACCTACACATAATATAATATATACAGTGTACCCTCTCTCATAACTTTACAATAGGAACCTCGATATAATATACGTATGAAATGGATCATTTACTCAAGCAAGACCGGTAAGCAACTGAGCCCATCGAAGTGGTGGAGGAAGTGGCAAGGAGCCAAGCAAGCGTCGACCAATTATGAATTTGGAGAGGTATCAGACGCAGCATGGTACTCTGATAATAAAGAACGACTAATCAATCAATAGGAACATCGATACAATATAGATATGAAAAATACAACAAACACAATTACAGAATCATCTCCTATGTCTTACCCATATGGTTACGGCATGCTCGACTCCTTTGTAGGTAGTATTGCTAACAAGTTTGAAATGGAGATGCGCAATAAAGGTATCGAAGTTCCTGAAGGAGCAATCGAATGCATTAAGGAGCTCTGCGATACTGCTAGCAAGCGAGCTCGTTTTAAAGCTCAAGTTGAGTTTGCAGAGTATGGATCATAAGGAACACTGATATAATAATAGAGTAAAGAGATAACATTCAACACATATTATGAGCGACCCAAGAAAATACACAAACTTAATTGCTAAAGGCATCGACGAAGGAGAGCTCGTTGCAGCTCCTCTTCTTAAAGAGTTACTAGTCAATCTACCAGAATCACAGGTACGAGAGTTTTACATCGATAATGATTTAGCTCTAGCGTGCGAATAGGAGCATCGATATAATAGTATAGTAGTAATAATAAACAAAAAATAATAAAGTTAACGTAATAATAAAAAGATATGAACAAAAAAGTAAAAGTAGAATCCCGCACCCGCAACCCGAACCTATTCTCAGTAGTACTTGAGCGTAACCCAGACACTGGAGCGTTCTCTGTAGTAGGTCACCAGGCGAAGCGATTAGTAATGAAGAATCAGTTCACTGGTACTTGGGAAAAGGTAGCACCGCGTGAGATGGCACGAGCCCTCCGGAATAACAGTATCGTCTCCGCGTAGTAGAAGAAGGAAGCATTCCTCTCCGCTGACGTAGAAGTTAGATGACGCGGAGAGGAATTAATTTTGTATCGATCTTTGACAGTATGAGCCGAGGTGGCGAAATTGGTAAACGCACAACACTTAAAATGTTGCGACTGTAAAGTCTTGTCGGTTCGAGTCCGATCCTCGGTACCACTTTATTGCGAAGTAGCTCAGTGGTAGAGCCGAGCACTGTTAATGCTTTGGTCGTAGGTTCGATCCCTACCTTCGCAGCCATTCAGGGCCTGTAGCTCAGTTGGTCAGAGCAGGGGACTCATAATCCCTTGGTCGTCGGTTCAAGTCCGACCGGGCCCACCATTTCGATTATCGCGCAATAGCTCAGCTGGTAAGAGCGGATCCTTTATAAGGGTCAGGTCCTGGGTTCAATCCCCAGTTGCGCTACCATCGAGGAACTCTGATATAATAGTAGTATGAAAACAGCAACACTAAATAACAGTCAATGGGTAGAAGTCCTTGAGCTCGATTCACTTCGAGGTCTAGCATATGTAATGGATGAAGATGGAGGTGAGTTTCAAGTCTCAGTCAATCAACTCGATAACATCGAAGATTCATTTACCGTCGAGGTTCCTTCACAGAGCTGGAATTGGTAAATAGGAACTGTAATATAATATAAGTGTAGAGAAAATTAAATTAACAAAAGGAGATATATATTATGAAAAATTATTTGAAAATTGAAGTTGGAAGTAGAGGAGAAATTGAAGAAGTTAAGTGGTTTAATAATAAAACTTTTAAGGAAATTGTAGAGATTGGTAAGAAGGAGTTTGAAGATAGTAATGAAGAGTTGTTAAGTTTTTATAAGGAAGATGGAGAAGAAGAGGAAGGTTTAAGTTATATAGAAGAGTTTTGTAGTTTTGTTGAGAAGGAAGATGTTGGAGTTGAATTTACTTTAAATGAAGAAAGTGGTATAGGTTATTATAGTGAAGATTTAGTAAAAGAGTTAGTTGGAAAAGATTTGGATGATGAGAAGAATTTTGAATTAATTGAAGAAGTTAATGGAAGGGTAAGTGGTATTTGTTGGATGGATAATTTTGAATAGAAGTTTTAGAATTGGGAATTAATATAGAGAAGTTTATATTAATTCCCTTTTCGGAACTCTGATATAATAGTAGTATGGAAAACAACAACACATATACAGCAACAACAGTCCGATTCAGCCCTGAAGGAGAGAAGCTCGAGGAGGTTCGCGACTTTCCAAGTGATTGGAACGGCTTCAAAGAAGCAAGCAAGTTCGTTGAAGGAGCAGACGAATATGCTATTTGGTATGAAGGAATGATAATTGATTTCTCAAAATAGGAACCACGATATAATATTGGTATGACAAATACAACAGAGCAGACAATCGAAAAGAATCAGTACGGCACCTTCAGCGTTTACGGATTTGGTGAATGGCCTCAAGGGTCAGTACTTGAAGGTCAAACCATGAAATGCTTCTTAGGCAGGTACGATACAGTTGAGGAAGCGAAGAGCGATCACCCTGAAGCAGAAGAGGGGTACAGAGATGCCCATAACCACTTCGATCACTTAAGCGACGAGTATTAGGAACATCGATATAATAATAGAGTAGAGATTAACTTAACACAATACATATTATGAACAACGTCACCATCGAACAAACCATGATCATTAACAACGCAGAGGATGATCGGCTAGCCGTCATCGATGCTGCTGAAACAATCCGCTGGGCGGCTGAGGACCTCAAGCACGAGGACCTCCTCAATGCGATGTTCGACATCGTTGAGGGCTCGCATTGCGACCTCTACCTAGACCTTCTCGAGGCTGCTGGTCGACGCGCCGCAGAGATGAAGAATGAGATACGGCTTAAGCGTAACGCGTAATAGGAACTCAGATATAATAATAGAGTAACCAATAAACAAACACAACATATGCAAATCCAAAATCCAATCACACCAGTAGGCCTCTTCCACACACCAGAGAATATCAAAGAGCTTCAAGACATCCTCGCAAGCTATACAGCACCTAATGAGAGCATCGTAGCTCAGACAGCAGCCTTCATGGCATGGAATCTAGCGAGTAAGATCGTTGAAGAAGCATTAACAGATAAGAATGCAAATCCTCTAGCTGGAACAGTGATATAATATAGAGGTAAGAGAGATATAACAACCAATAACAAATACAAAAATTATGATCACAACAAAAATTAACGGAGTAGAAGTAAACGAAGTACCTAACCAGACTGAAGCAAAAGCAACTGCGCAGTCGAAGGAAGTATCGATTGGTGAGGTATGCGAAGCGATTGAGACAATTGTATATGCAAGCAAGGTAATGGGAGCGCAGGCATTTGCTGAAATCATCACTAGTAAGTTTTATAGCTCGCATGAAGAGACTTATATCAAGATGCTAGAGCTAGCAGGCGAGAGAGCTAAGAGCATCCAGCAAGATGCTTGGCAGGAAGCTAATAAGGATAGGATTGTAAGCTTCGGGCCAGAGATAATCCGCAAGGGCTTATAAGTCGCAAATAGAGGTTGTGTTGACTCCTAGGTAAGAGTTTAAACTGCCTATCATTTTAAAATAATTATAACATCGAAATAATAACATTATGTCACTAGTAATCAAAACAACTGCCCTTACACTAATGGGCTTGGCAATCATCCTCTTAGAAGGCTTCTGGTTGCAGTCAATCATCTTCCACTTCACTGGCACTGTACTAAGTGTCGTGGCCTGTATTGCAATGGTAATAGTAGTGGTTGGTTTAACACCTAAAGCAATGTCAGGTCTATTACTACTACTACTCTTTATAGCTCAGTGTTACATCTGGATCATTTAATTTAATTGTTGTGTTGTTGGAGGTCTAGTTCGTAAGAGCTAGGCCTCTTTGTTTGTCAGCACATCAAGGGTTTCTGAGAAGACCACCCGCTCTAGCTAGAGCCCCGCGCTGAGAGACCAAGCCATTGGAATTCTCCTACTATAGAGAAAGGGACTAGTATACTGGTATACCCATGGCACAGAATTTTTTGCGCGCGCCGATTTTCCGTGTATATAAAGGAGCTCCCTTCCGCTCCGTCCGATTCTCCGCTCCGTCCGATTCTCTCGCCCCCTTCTGACTCTCCGTATTCTGACTCTCTCTATTCTATGATTTAGATATATAGAACACACACCTATAGGTGGCCTTACTATGGTACTAGTATTAAATAGATACATGGACGAAAAATCAGCAACTAAGTACGCAGCCGGGTTCTTCTCGAGTGTTTTAGATAATTTACACGTAGCAGTGTGCAAAGAAGCAATTGCCCGTAAGATCGATCTATCAGTAGAGCAGGTGGAACTAATTAAGGAAATCTCCCATAACGCCATCAACCACGCCCGCCACCATACCACTAATCAGTAAGGTCAGGAACACCGTATAGCGGAACACCGTGAGCGGCATGTAGCGGGAACTTTTTGCGCCTGCGGCGCAAAGGAACATCGTTATAATCTATATTAGGAACCCTGATATAATATAGATATAATATGATCATTATAAAGCTAAAGTGTGATAAGAAGATACAGGAACGTTTTAAATACTACGGTATTGAGAAGCGTAAGTTAGAGAACTTCCTTATGTTCCATACCAATAACTTAGTTCCTACTAGGAAGTGGTGGGTGCATAATATAAAGTTAAAAGGAATACCTGGTGCTAGCTCTCAGTACTTTTGGAACGAAGATGAGATAGAGATAGCGTTACAGTGTAGTGAGTGTTCCACTAAGAAGCAAAGGCGGGTGTATTTCCTTCAGAGCCTAGTGCATGAGTATAGGCATTGGGTACAGGCTCAGTTACAGCGAGTGGCTGAGAAGAAGATTACTTACACAGAGAAGGATGTAGAGGAGCGTAATGATAACTATCTCAAGAACAAGTACGAGTTAGAGTGTGTAGAGTGGGAAAAGATTGCCGAGAGATTTAACGAGTTTATATAAATAGTATTATGAAATTTAACGATCTATATAATCAATTATTAAGTGAAATGTCAGATAGCTCACTTGAATCTATTCTACCTACTTTAAAGTTTATGCAAACTACAAAGCAACCAAAAAAATATACATATGTTGATAGTGTAGAAAATATGCCACCTATGTCTTATGCAATTGCAAAGCAACAACAACCAGTAGTTACATATACAGCAGATGGTAAAGAAACTCAAAATGTTGCAGAGCCGCAAGATATTATTATGTCTGGGCCCAGTAAAGAGCAATATGTGGTAAAGGCAGATAAGTTCCCAAAATTATATACAGGTGAAATTGGTAGTGAAGTTATACCCGAACAAAGCCCTAGGACTGTTGCAAGAGTGGATAGTATTGAACAACCTGTAACATTTAAAGCTCCATGGGGTGAAGATATGATTCTTAAAAAAGGTGATTACCTGGTTAAAGATGGTGATCAAGGTTATTATCGCATTGCACAAAAAGAATATGATGTAACTTATAACAGTATATAATAAATAGTATTATGATGACATTTAAAGATTTTCACAATCAAGATAATATGGAATATAAAGGTTATACATTTTCTTTTGAAACAGAGTATGAAGATGATAGTTCATACAACTTCTATACAGTCACTACTCCAGAAGGTAAGGAGTTGTCAGATGTAGACTTCCAACGCGATGGTATAAAGTTACCTAGAGATGATAATGAAGCGTTTGCGATGGTTAGAGAATTAATCGATAGTGGAAAGATTTAATATGCATAAGAATGAAAACGAATTAATGTATGAAGGCTATATCGGTAGAGGTGGTATGGGCGACGATCAGCAGCGCGATAATCGTAATTTAAAGTACGGTCCAAAGTACGATGCAAACAATAGTAATCTAGCTCAATTTGGCGGCCTGACTGGCAAAGGTAGTATGAACGCAGCAATGGTGGCATCATCGGCAGACCTAACAGCTCAACCATCAGATGAAGAAGATGTAATGATAGAGGTAAAGGGATATGGGGTAATGAGAGTTAGTCAATTAGCTGGGCTTATACGTACACTATCAGATGATATTACTAAGTTAATTGACAGGGGTATATATAATATAGGCGATAAGGCCGATCTTTTGAAACTATTTGCCGACACATATAGCCGTACATTGTAGTTGATATATTCTGCCTATACTATATAATTAATAGATGGTAGAGAAGGCTTTTATAGATTGGGCATATGTTGATAACTGGGTTAATAAGTTAGCTGAGCTTATTAAAGAAACAGAGATTGAATACAATTATATTGTCGCATTAGGTAGAGGCGGTTTAATACCAGGTGCTATGCTAAGCTATAAGCTAGGTATTAAGAATCTACAAAATCTAGGTATTAATACTAGACAAGAAGATGGTAAATATCTCGAGACTGTAGTATATCAAAGACCTGCTATCTCAGGTAATGTATTAGTAGTGGATGATATCAATGATAGTGGTAAGACTTTTGAAGCTGTCGATTCGTTAATAACTAAAGAGTATTCGATCGATAAGCTAACTTACTGCAGTATCGTTAGGAGATACTCATCTACATTCACGAAAGATACAATACAAGCAGTAGATACGTCAATAGATGATTGGTTTGTATTCCCTTGGGATAAATAATTAAGTGAAAGCGAGACCTTATTATTTCGAAATTAAAGATGTTGTTGCGCAGTTCTTAGCTGCGTTCGACGATATCGTCATCGGTAGGTTTAATAAGACGAGGGTTGAGAAGGATAGAATAAATGTAAGATACCTCTATGCTCCTAAGCAAAGGGTGATGCATGATATTATTAACGAGAATAAGACTATTACGCTCCCGGTGGTAGCCGTTAATATAAACAGCGTAGCGCGTGATACAACACGGGTCTTTAATAAGCTAGATGGGTTTTATTACTCCGGCACAAGCGGTGAAGAGAGGACATCCAAGCATATTAAAGCACCAGTACCGGTTAATATAAGCCTATCAGTATCGATTCTTACAAGATATCAGACTGATATGGATCAGATACTGAGTAATTTTATACCCTTTACTAATCCATATGTTATTATATCATGGTACGTACCTAAGGAGTTTAACCTATCAGTTGATCAAGAGATTAGATCTGAAGTATTATGGGACGGTAATGTAACATTAAACTACCCAGTTGAATTAGCCTCTACTGCAAAAGCCCGCATTACTGCAGATACTACATTCACTATTAAAGCATGGCTATTTAAAGATGAGGCAGACCCGGTAGGTAATATATATTTTGTTAAAGAAAACTTTTCAGCAACAGATATCATTACTGATTATGAAACTCTACAATCAATTGACATGCCTACAGAGTCGTTCGAACTATCAGGATCGCCTACTATAACAGATATGTTTTATAATGGCGTGAAGCTCTTAGATGATCTAACATTATCAACAGGCGCTTCAGGTAAGGTACAGCTCTATGGTACCAGTTTTGCAAATACTGAGGGGGTGTTAATGAGTACTAACAATGATACATTGTATACTACCCTAACGTCTATATCAGCTACCACGCGGCAGCCCAGTGTCTCGGGTCAGCTGATACCTTTTACTATCTTGAATGATAATATTATCGATATACAGACTCCTATTTTAAGCGCAGGCGTTATACGCTTTATACCTTTTAATAAAGCAGGTTATTCATTTAGTGATGATAACTTAACAACACAGACATTTAGCGCGAACTCTACCTTTATTAACGTAGAATAATTATTAAATATTAATACATACCATGGCTGACGAAAAAAAATCATTATTTAAATCGGATATTTTTAAAAATATCGCGAATAAGTTACCTTATCAAACTCCAAATGCGGATGAGATAATCGGGCAGTTAAATCCGAAGTATGAAGTATTTCAAGATACTGGTATAAAAAGAACAGAAGCGCTAGCTAATCAATCTGTTTTATATAAAAATGATTATAATACAGTAGCTACTGGTCAATTTGGTACCGAGACGCAGTATGCGGAATTAGTATACGCTAATATCGAAGAAGATAAGTCAGGTAGATTACGTGACTATAGAGTAATGGCTTCATTTGCCGAGATAGCAGATGCTTTAGATGAGATATGTGATGAGGTTATTAACAAGGACGAAAATGGTAATATTGTTAATTTAGAGTTTAGAAATACAGATCTGGATGCTAACGATCAAATTAAGATTCAAGATGAGTTTGAAAAGTATATTGACTACTTTAACTTAGAGAGACGCGGCTTCGAGTATTTTAGACAGATGCTGGTTGAAGGTGAAGTTTACTTCGAGCATATTGTACATAAGGAATATACTAAAGACGGTATATTAGGTATTGTACATCTACCATCCGATCTAGTTGATACAGTGTATGATAATATTCAGAATATGCTTATTAAGGGGTATATCTTACGTAAGCCAGTATTCGATCCGAACAAGCCTACTAAGGTAGATAAGATGGAGCTTATACCAATGGACGATAATCAGATTACTTATATCAACTCTGGTATATGGAATCAAGATAAGACTTTTAGGTTACCGTTTATTGAAAATGCTAGAAGAGCGTATCGCCAATTATCTCTAGTTGAAGATGCTATTGTTATATATCGACTAGTAAGAGCTCCAGAGCGTCTTGTCTTTAATGTCGATGTTGGAAATATGGCGCCGCCAAAAGCTGAAGCTTATTTAAGAAAGCTCATGCAGCAGTATTGGTCAAAGAAGACTTTTGATTCAAACCAAGAAGGAGCTGTTCAGAAATTTAATCCGCAGAGTATGCTTGATTCATTCTGGTTTGCTAAAAGAGCAGGTTCAGAAGGTACAAATGTTACGCAATTACCGGGCGGTGCTAATCTCGGTGAGTTAGCTGACTTAATGTATTTTGTTAATAAGCTATACAAGGCGTTAAAAGTACCTACCAATAGGTTAAATCCAGACTCCTCCTTTAGTGATGGTAACGAGATATTACGTGACGAGCTTAAGTTTGCAAAATTTATTATAAGATTACAGCAGCAGTTCGCTAGTGGTCTTAAAAATGGATTCGTAACTCATCTAGAATTAAAAGGACTAAAACAAAAATACGGTATTAAGGATCAGAATTTACATCTGCACTTTAACGTACCGACAAATTTCTACGAATTAAGAGAAAGTCAAAAGCTCGAGCTTAAGGCTACTAATTACAATACCCTTGTTACTAATGAGTTTATATCTGCTACATACGGTCAAAAGAAGTATCTAGGGTGGAATGAAGTAGATATAAAAGCTAATAGAGAGCTATTACGTAAGGATGCAGAGTTTCAATGGGAGCTAGCTCAAATACAGGGAGCAGGTCCGTCGTGGAAAGACACTATACAACCTGCAAGTGGAGGTGAAGCTGGAGAGCTCGGCGGTACTGAAGCCGGAACGCCTCCTGAATTCGGAGGAGGTGAGGCTGCTGTAGAACCGGCGGGTGATGAAGGTGCAGGCGAAGAAGCAGCTGCAGAACTACCAGAAGCTCCAGTAGTCTAAAGTATTAGTCTTTCCAAACTAATACTAAACTGCCGTGATCTAGTATAGTAACCAACTCACCCGACGTTGGGTTCATAGTAGTATTTAAAAAATCTTCAAAATACTGTGTTTACATTGCTCCGGTAACTGAAAGGACGACTGTTGCGTGGTATATAGGTGTTGATATATTATTATTATTTATATTATTAAATACATTACAATAATATAAATAATAATATGAG
>Ga0206130_10007674_pt1 | contig 11836 bp, 8 predicted proteins | sample Helgoland_Spring_9_FD_148637 | JGI IMG/M metagenome (GOLD analysis project Ga0206130, IMG submission 148637) | Pelagic subsurface seawater microbial communities from Kabeltonne, Helgoland, North Sea - Helgoland_Spring_Bloom_20160512_1 | ecosystem: Environmental > Aquatic > Marine > Epipelagic ...
ATTGGAACAGGCTACCAGAATACAATCGATATTGTAAACCATGAATGTGAAACAGAACTTGGAGGTGTAACAGCTGCCCAAGCCGCATTAGATGTTTTATTAGGGGGTTATAATGATTGGTTTTTACCTTCAAAAAAAGAGCTTCTAGAAGCGTATTTTACAATTGGAAATGGAGGTTTAGAAGGTAATATAGCAGGTTTTGAAATGAGTAATCCAGATGGGACAGGTTATTATTGGTCATCATCTGAGAATCAAAACGGAACTCACAACGCCTGGGCTGTTAACTTAACAAATGGACATACTAGTACGAGTCACTACAGTAAGGGTTATTCAGGCAGGGTTCGTGCCATACGCACTTTTTAATAATTTACTACTTCACCTATTTAACGAAAACCTAGAAGCGGACTATTTTGAAAAAAAAGCCACTCTTAAAAGAGTGGCTTTTTCATTCCCTAAACTTCTTCAAATCCTTCCAAAAGCGGTTCGAACGAGAACCTACAAGGGGAGCCTTATTGGTCATGTGATATTTAGTTATCATTCAACCTTTTTTATTTAGCTATAATTGGTTTTGTGAAAAAAGGCTCAAATAGGTCACTCAACAGCTGTTAATCATTACTCTCATTGAGTTTTTAGGTCTTGTATCGGAAAGTAAAGTTATTTGTATTTAAGACTTCTATAAATCTTGTTATTTCAAGTTTTTTAAATAATAAAATCTGTAGAATATGAGTATGGAAAATAGGATAGATGATCCGATTAATGATTTTTGCACTAAAACCCAAAATCTACTTTGATCTACAAAATAGATTTCAGTTGCACTGTAATAATCAGTCATATGAAAAATACCAATAAAAGTTAAAAAACTAAAAACAAAGTTGGCGATTGCGATAATCCAAAAGTGCTTTTTAAAAAAAAACATACAATAGGTTTAAAATAGAACATGTAGTAAAGAATGAAATGCTGTTTTTTTGCTATTTATATTGAATAGCCAGTTCTATTAGGTGTCCAAATAATACAATAGCAGCTTTACGCTCGTATTAAAATTTTTAAAATGTACAGTTATAGGATGTTGTAAAATTGAGATTACCAGCTTTTATAACTGTCCGTATTTGTTACTAGTAATCCAATATGAATTCGTTACCCTTCTCTTGTTTTTTATTTTCAATTTAATTTTTCTATGCCAGATAAATTGTACAGGGCTATTTAATACTGTAGCTATTACTAATGAGATTAAAATTGTTCTCTCAAAACGGTTTACATTATCAAAATGTCCTTTTGTTAAACTCATATAATCGCATATGTAGAATGTGCCTATACAAGCAAATACAGTTCCTAAAAACAAAATAATTAGAACTGCTACAATCATATATTTTTTAATAAACTTTTTCATCTGTTAAGTGAACGTAAAACAAATATATATATTTATATTACTATATTAAAATAAATTACTACTAATTTTTGTTATTTTATTTACGATCCGACTCATGCCATATTTTTTAGAATCGTGTAAAATGAGAATAAAATGGAATAGTGCAATGATGCCTCCAATAATTCCTGTAAACAAGTATAATAGAACAATAAGTAAGTACACTAAAACTCGAATGAGCTCTTTGACTAAGTTTGTATGCTGTTTGTTCTTAACTTGTTTCGCTATAATTCCTTTTTTCATACCAATTCATTTAACATCCTCTTGATTTCCACCAGTATGCCAACATTACAGCACCTCCACAGTAGTCACTTATTAAGGCTGGGTATCGATCGCATTCATCTAGCAGCGCATCACGAATTTCAATCAATCTATCACAATTATTAGTTACCCTATAAAAATCACGATTAGTTTTGTAGTAACTAATTTCAGCTTCCACATTATTTAAAATATTAAGTTCATTTAATCTATCAAAGTTTATATTTTTAACCTCCAAGAGCTCTAACATTTTTTGTAAGGTTTCCTCATTTAGTCTTTTATTTAAAGACTCTTCAATAAATTGATTAATGAACACCTCATTCTCAATTAATTTTTTTTCGATGTCTTCGATATATTCACTAAAATTCTGTTCATCAACTACGTGAATATTTGTTTGCTCTTTATCGCATGCAGCAAAACTAGAGTGACGGTTAGGATTCCTAAAATCTATTTCATAGTATTATTTATTAAGTTAGTATTATACAATTCAAATGTATAAATATATATTAATAGATACAATAGGTAATGCTATTCATATTATGTGAGGGTGCATACTACTACTACTACTACTACATAAAAATATTGGGGATTGGATATTTCACCTTCTTTTTGAAGCCACTTTTGCCAGTCTTAAAGCAGCCATTTCTCCTGCAATAAATGCAGCGTTTAAGGAGGCATTTAAAAGCGTGTCTCCGGCTACAAAAAGGGTGTTTCCAACTTGGGTGTCAATAGGATCTAATTCGTGAGTTAAATTGGCTAAATTTGGGAGTGCCATTGGTATGGTGTATTGTTTAATAAGTTGTCCTACATCAATTCCACACAGCTCTTTTAGTTCTTTTTTTACTTGTTTCAAAAGAGTTTCTTTACTTAGGTTTTGTGTGTCTATTACGGTAACCGAAAGCAGTTCTTTTTTTGCCCTTGTTTTAGTAGCAATACTTGTAGTGTAAAAAATATTATTTACCAAAGAGCTTTGCTTTGCAATAAGGCCTATGAGCGGTTTTTTAATTGTTCTTTTATCGGTTTCAAAGTAAAAGTTTACACATGATTTCCACGAGATGCTTTGCCTATTTAAATGGGGTAGTAGGCGGTTAGCTTGCGTTGCAATTAGGGTGTAATGGCTTTTTATTTTAGTTTGATCTTCGAGTACAATTTCACCTTCGTTTACCTCAGCTACTTTTGTGTTGTATTTAAAGGTCGTTTTGTTTAGTTGTTTTAGCAATTGCTTGGGTATGGCTTCCATTCCAGATTTTGGTATTGTGGCATAACCCTCTCCAAACATTTTGTACACAAACTCAAACATTCTGCTCGAGGTTTCCAATTTTGTTTCTAGAAAAATACCGCTAAAAAAAGGTTTGAAAAAATCGGAAATCATATTTTTAGAAAATCCAAATTTCGTTAAATAGGCACTTGTTTTTTCTGTTGGAGTTGAGAAAATAGCGAGCAGACTTTTTTTCTTTAGTTCTGCATTTAGTTGTAGTATTTTGATTTTGTCTTGAAAATTTCCAATTCCAGAAAATAGGGTAGGTAGTAAGAAGAATAAATCTCTTAGTGGGTCTCCAATAATTTTTTGTTTTTTGTTCTTAAAAATTGCAGCGCCGGGTGCAATTTTTTGCAAGTTTAGCTTTTCGTAATTTAAATACCTTTGGGCTGCTGGGTATCCAGTAAGTAGCACTTGAAAACCATGGTCCATTTGATGGCCATTTACCACATCTGTTTTCACTCTTCCACCCACCCGATCAGTAGCTTCCAGAACTATTGGGTAAAAACCTTTTTCCTCTAATACTTTGGCAGCTGTAAGTCCGCTAATACCAGCGCCAATAATGTGTATAATGCATTTTTTTTTGTTATTGTATGCCCCCATTTTTTTTTAATTTAGGAGCCTTAAATAGTCTGCTCCACTTTCTAGGTGTTTTTGTTGTTTTTCAGTAGGCATTTTATCAAACATTCGCACCAACATTCCCAGTCTTGGGTTTGCTAAAAAGAAGTCTCTGTGCTGGTGCATAAATCGCCAAAAAAGTCCGTCCCAGGTTGCTTGCCATTCGCCCTTTTTGTAATTACTCATTTTCATTAGGTAGTTGCTTCCACTAATGTACGGTTTTGTTGCCATTAATCCACCATCTGCAAATTGACTCATTCCGTAGATGTTTGTTACCATTACCCAATCGTAAGAATCTATAAAAAGTTCCATAAACCATCGGTAAACCTCATCGGGGTCAAACTCACATAACATCATAAAATTACCCAGTACCATTAAACGTTCTATGTGGTTGCAGTAGCCGGTTTTCAGTATTTTTTTTATGGTTTGGTCAACGGGAGGAATACCGGTGGTTCCGTTGTAAAACGAAGCGGGAATCTTTTTTTTAAATTTCCAAAAATTAGTGGTTCGTTCCTCACTTCCTCGGCTTTCGTATATGCCTCTAACAAATTCTCTCCAACCTATAATTTGTCTTACAAAGCCTTCGGTAGAGTTTAGCGGTATGTTGTTTTCTTTGGCATAGACCAAGCAGGCGTCAATAATTTGTTTGGGTTTGAGTAAGCCCACGTTTAACATTGGGGTAAGTACACTGTGGTTTAATATGGAATTTTCAGTAACAATAGCGTCTTCGTAAGTCCCAAAATCCATAAAACGTTGTTCAAAAAATTGTTGGAGCCACGCTTCGCTCGCTTGGAAACTTGTAGGGTATAAAGCGTATTCTGTTAGGCTTCCTAAATGATGTGCAAAGTTTTGTGTTACATAGGTTTTGGCTTCCAAATAATAGTCGTCTACATCTGGAAACTGAATTGAAGGAGGTGTTTTTTTAGCCGGATATTTTTTTCTATTCTCCGTATCAAAAGTCCACTTTCCACCCATTGGCTTTCCGTTTGCCTCCATTAGGATGTTTCTTTTTTTACGCTGATCGGTATAAAAAGTAGTTTGATGGTATTTTTTTTTATCGGGCCTAAAAAAAGCAGCTAAGTCTTCTTTGGTATTTAAAAATAAAGGGGAGGCTTCTTGTGTTGCCTTTATTTTAGTTTCTTTTAGTCCTTTGCGTATTCTTTTTTGCAGCCAATTGTCTACCGGGTCTATGTAGTTGATGTGTTCGATGCCTTGTTCTTTTAGTTGAGGAATAAGCAAACGGATGTCCGAAATGTTTTGAGTGGCTTCTATGTAATGAACTTCTATGTTTTTTTCACTTTGTATAAAATCGGCATACCTTTTCATGGAGGCTCTATGAAAGGCAATCTTTTGTTTGTGAAAGGGGTAGTGTTTAAAGAATAAATATTCTTCAATTAGGTAAATGGGTCCTTGGTTTTCAAACAAAGGGGACTCCTTAAATAATTGATTCGGAAAGACGATGTTGATTTGTTTCATTTGGTTCTTCTGCAACGTTCGCTGCAATATTTTACTTCGTTCCAATTTTTCTCCCATTTTTTGCGCCAAGCAAAGGGTTTTTTACAAACAGTACATATTTTATGAGGTAGGTGCTGTTTTTTCATTATCTCGCATTCACATGAGTTTGCAGCAAGCGTAATTTTTCTTTTTGTACAGCCGGATGTTTTTTGTGCGCCCAAATTTTAGCTCGCGCACTGCTTGCACTTTTTTGCAAATCTACGATAGGTTTTGGGTAGTCTTTACCAATAGCGACCTCGCAAAATACTTGGTCCATAGCGGTCATGTTCCAGGGTTCGTGAATGTGTGCGTCAGGAACATTGCTGAGTTCTGGAATCCATTTTTTAATAAATACGCCATCCGGGTCGTGTTCTTGCGAGTTTTTCACTGGATTGTACAAACGTACGGTATTGATTCCGGTTGTGCCTGCCTGCATTTGAAACTGAGGGTAATGTATGCCCGGCTCGTAATCTAAAAATTGTTTGGCTAGGTGGTAGGCGCCATCTCGCCAGTCTTGATCTAGATTAAGCGTTAAGAAGGAAACTACCATAGCGCGCATTCTAAAGTTGATCCATCCGGTTTTTTTAACCGCTCGCATACAGGCATCTATCAAAGGGTAGCCAGTTGTACCTGTTTTCCAAGCTGTAATAAAGGCTTCGTTTTTTTGATGTGTTAAGAGTTCGTACCCTTTGTTAATGCATTGGGTTTCGTAAGTGCATTCTACTTCAAATTTTTGAATGAAATGACAATGCCAGTGCAATCGGGTTAACATAGCCGAAAAGGCTCTGCTGTTATTTGTTCCGTTTGGATGCGTTCCAATGAATTGGAAGACTTGTTTTATACTAATGTTTCCCCAGGCTAAATAAGGAGACATCCTACTACAGGATACTCTACTTTGGGTAGGTTTGGAAATGTGTCTCTGGTAATTAAAGCCTCTTTGCTGGGCAAAAGAATTTAAATAGCGCCAAGCATTCTGTTCTCCTCCTGGTTGAAATTCTTTTGGGTATTCCTTTAATTGTGTTTCTAACTGCTGAGGTATTGTAAAAGGATGTTTGATTGTTTTTTCTGTGGAAACCGAATAACGATTTTGAATGATGGGTGTATGCATTTTTGCATGCCATTGCTTGTTCCAAGAGTTTCTGTTTTTAATGCCACGTAAAATGCCGTCTCTTTGAAACTCTTGCCATGTGATATTATTTTGCTTGCAAAAAGTATGGATGTTTTTATCGCGAAGCCAAGTAGCTTTTGTGCCACTTTCTTGATAACTGTAAATGGTGCTTACTTCAAAATTTGTTTTTAAATATTCAAAAACATCAAGGGCGTTTCCATAAAAAGTTGTCACCTCTCTGTTGAATGGAACGAGGCCTTTGTTTAGCGCCTTAATAGAATGATACACAAACTGCATATGTCTGGTACTCGTGTCTGGCTGTTTTAAGAGCTCAGACTCAAATAAATAGATGATGCAGTAAGGTAGGGACGCCATTTCTGCTTTTGCCAGAGGTTCGTGGTCCTGCGATCTGAGGTCTCGTTTTAACCAAACAATATTTAACGGTTGCTTTTTCAATAGTTTAGTTGTTTTTTGCATTTTTTCCAAAAGGCAAAAAAGGAAGGGTAGTATCCTTGCACCTCAAACATCCAATCGCGAGGTTCTTCTATTCCGGTATAGTGATTGTTAAGCGGGTGCTCTTTGTAATAGATGTCTTTTAGGTGATGTGATTTTTTAAGATGATCGAATTCGCCAACGTAAACCTGGATGTTTGGAATGTTTTCTTGTGCAAGCTCAAGCATAAAATTTAGGCTGTTTTGAGAAATTGGGTATTCCTCAAAATGAGTAGGCTCTAGTATTAAAATTTTATTTGCCAAAAGCTCATTTTTCCACTTAGGGTCTAAATTGTAATAATTATAGAGTAGGGTAGGGCGCTCTTTTTCAATACGTAATGCTATGTTGTTGGGTAAGGGTGTTTTTAAATTCAAGGTTTCTGTTTCTAGTAATACTTCTGGGATTTCCATAGTGGCAAAGGCTTCGTACGGAACATCTAAGAAAGTATCTTTTTGTTTTGTGAAACAGTACTTGTTAATATTTTCTTGATTGGCTACGTACTTTTTGTTTGCATTTGCACCTGCAACCCATTGCCAGCTGAGTGCATTGCTTGCCCAATCTGCATCTAACAAATGGTAATACATCCATTTTGCAGGAGCTTTCCAATGGCTTTGCCCCATATTACAAGCAACAGCTGCTGTATACATACGTAAATGATTGTGCATGTAACCTGTTAAGTACAATTCTTCAATCGATTTGTCTAGTGCTTCAATTCCTGTTTCGGCTTGGTTAATTGCTTTTGAGATGCCTGAATTTGAAACGGGTACTTGTGTATGCTTTAAGTCCTCATTAATTGCAGTTCCTTTTGCAATCCATACTTGCTGCCAATAATCTCTCCAGGCTAGCTCTTGTATAAATTTTTCTATTTGAACTGGCTTGTATCCTTTCTTTAACAATTCGTTAAAAACAAACTTGGTAGAAATTACGCCTCTAGAAATGTACGGTGATAAATAACTTACTGCTCCATTTATATAGTTGCGAGATGCTCGGTAGTTAACTGGGTCAATATTCCGAATACGTTGCATAATTTCCGAAAAGGATACGGGGAATTGAGTCGTCTGTTTTTTTAGTAAGTCCATTTAGCGTTTGCTTATCTTGTTACCTGATATGGCTCTTTGTCGCGTGCATTTAAATCGAGAAATCTCTGGACTTCTTTTGTGTAAATGTTTCTGACTAACGCCACTGTGTACTCTTTTACGCCAGCGCTTAAAGCTAGATTCTTTAAGATTTCCGCGCATTACCTTTATGACTTCTTTTTCGGGTAAGCCAAATTGAAGTTTTATTGCCTCAAATGGAGTGCGATCTTCCCATGCCATTTCAATAATGCGGTCTAACTGTATTAAGGTAAAGTTCTTTGGTTTTGACATACATTTAATTAATTTGGTGCAGCTTTTAAATTGTAAGAGTTTGATTATTTAAATGTGTTAGACATCTTTTTTTGTTGAATCAATTTTTTCAAATATATAAAAATGTATAACAATACACTAGATTAGTTATACAAAATAAGTGAAATTAAATTTAATCGAAATAAGATATTGTCATGATTGAATAGACTGATCGCTTCACGAACCCAATAATTTGTAAAATTTTAATTTAAAACGATCTATTTGAGTTGATTAGTGTTTTATTTTTTGGATAAATCGTATTTTGGTTCTTTATATGCATATTTTCGTACTGAAATACAGCTTATTCACTTAAATAGTGAAAAAACCATAGTGTAGATGTTGTTTTTGTAAGATAATTAATTATTTTTGCCTCTTATATTGTATACAAATACTTTAAAAACCATAACCCCTGAATCGATATGAAAAATTTATTTTCATTTTTAACAATTTTTATTGCCGGTACTTGCGCTTCACTTGCGCAGTGTGTTCCTGTTGAAGATATGCAGCAATCTGCACCTTACATCTATGTTGATGGGGATTTGACAGGTCCAAGCCAAAACCATGATTTACCTACTGTATATGCAAGTACTGCATATGAAGTAGTTCTAAGTCTAATCGCTCCAACAGACACTACCTTTGCTGAACCTATCTCTTATGATGGTTTGGAAATTACAACTGTATCAGTAGATACTCTATTTATAGATGATGTTTTAGGTCTGCCTGCTGGTTTAACTTGGGACAATGATGGAGAAGATGCATTTGTTCTTGCAGGACAAGATGCTTGTATTACCATTTCTGGTCAAGTTACAAATGCTCAAGTTGGATCTTATCCTTTAACCGTAAAGGTTAGTGGTGCTGGAACTGCTCAGGCATTCGGTTCAGAACTTGTTTTCAATACGAACGACTTGGTTACACGACAAAACGTTTTAGATTTTGATAATTATTCTATTGTAGTTGAAGAACAACAAGTATTTGGATGTACTGTCGATACGGCTTTCAACTTTAATCCTGCTGCCAATACACTTGATACTTGTATTGCTGTTGTAAATGGCTGTACAAATGCTTCAGCATGTAACTACGATCCAGCTGCCAATACAAACGATGGTTCTTGTTTCGCTTGTGTATTAGGTTGTACAGATGCTTCTGCAACTAATTTTGATGCTTCTGCCAATACCGATGATGGTTCTTGTATCATTATTGGAGGTTGTACAAACCCAGATGCCTTTAATTACAATGAAGCTGCTTCAGCAAACGACGGTTCTTGTATCGCCGTTCTTGAAGGATGTACTGATTCACTTGCTTATAATTTTAACTCATCTGCTAATACGGATGATTCTTCTTGTATTGCTAAAGTAGAAGGTTGTATGGTTGAAGGTTCATTTAATTACAATGCTGATGCAAATACAGAGAATGGTTCTTGTGAAGCTGTTTTAAATGGCTGTACTGATGCTTCTGCATTTAACTACAATGCTGCTGCCAATACTCTTGATACTTGTATTGCTGTTGTAAATGGTTGTACCAATCCTTCAGCTTTTAATTACGATAGTTTAGCCAACACTGAGTTTGATACTTCTAATTGTATTGCTGTTGCTTTAGGTTGTACAGATTCGTTAGCATTTAATTTTGATGCTGCTGCCAACACTGAGTTCGATCCTACTGATTGTGATACTGTTGCTTACGGTTGTACCAATCCTTTAGCCTTCAACTACAATTCATCAGCTAACACTGAGTTTGACTCTTCTAATTGTGAAGCTGTCGTGTTAGGTTGTATGGATGCTACTGCATTTAATTACGATACTACTGCTAATACACCTGATACTTGTATCGCTGTTGTATTTGGTTGTATTTATGATGAAGCTGTTATTACAAATTTCAATCCTTTAGCAAACACAGATTCAGTTTCTACTACATGTGATTTTGTAGATTTCGGCAAATCAGTTGCTGCGGTTTGTATTGATGCATTTGCATTAAATTACTTCCCATTTGCAGATGTATCAAGTGCTCAATATGTGGCTGATCTAGTAGATTTTGTTGAGCCATCGTCTGATGAGCCGGTATGTGAATACCCAGTAGTTGTTCTTGGTTGTACAGACGCATTAGCATTTAATTATAACGCAGAAGCTACAGATAATGACGGTTCTTGTGAAGCTGTTGCTTTAGGTTGTACAGATTCATTAGCATTTAATTTTGATGCTGCTGCCAACACTGAGTTTGATCCTACTGATTGTGATACTGTTGCAAACGGATGTACAGATGCACTAGCTTTCAATTACGATGCTGCTGCAAATACAGACGATGCTTCTTGTATTGCTGTTGTAACAGGTTGTTTAGATGTACTTTTCCTTGAGTATAAGGAATTGGCTAATACTGATAATGGTTCTTGTGAAACTTTAATAGTAGAGGGTTGTACAGATATTCAGTTCGAAGAGTACACTGCAGATGCAAACAAAGACGATGCATCTTGTACTACTTTAAAGGTAATTGGTTGTATGGATAATACTTATATCGAGTTCAATGCCGCTGCTTCTATTGAAGCTGCTTCATCATGTGTTACTGTAATTGTAGAAGGTTGTTCTAATATTGATTACACTGAATACAATGCATTAGCAAATATATCCAATGAAGCCCTTTGTTTAACTCTTGTAGTTACCGGTTGTACAGATACTTTAGCCTTAAATTACAATGTTTTGGCTACTACATCTGATTCTACTTTGTGTATTGCTAAAGTTCTTGGGTGTCTTGTATCTAGTGCAGATAATTACAACGCAGCTGCGAATACAGACAACAATTCTTGTGAGTTCTCAGTAGTTGGTTGTATGGATGTTAATTACCAAGAATATGCAGATACGGCTAACGTGAGTGATTCAACATTATGTCTAACGCTAGATGTATATGGTTGTACGGACTCAACTTACTTAGAGTACAGTGCTGCTGCAAATGTTTCCAATCCAGCGCTATGTGTCAATCCAATTGTTTCTGGTTGTACTGATGCTTTATATGTTGAGTTCGATCCAGCTGTTAATTCAGACAACGGCTCATGTTTAACTCTAATTGTTAGAGGTTGTACAGACAGTCTATTTGTAGAATTCAATGCAGATGTTAACACAGATAACGGTTCTTGTGCAACATTAGTAGTTGAAGGTTGTACTGATAATCTTTACACAGAGTATAATGCGGATGTAAATACTGACGATGGTTCTTGTGCTACATTAGTAGTTGAAGGTTGTACGGACCCGCTTTATCTTGAGTTTGACGCATCTGCTAACACTGATGATGGATCTTGTACTTCACTTATAGTTTCAGGTTGTACAGACAGTTTAGCATGTAATTACAATTCATTAGCTAACGTAGATGATGCATCATGTTTCACCCTAAGTGCTGAAATTGTGATTGAATTCCTAGGAAATTCATTGAATACGAATGTAAGTCCTGAAGATTCTGTTGCAACTTATGCATGGTCTGTTAACGATTCTATTATTACCACTGAAACGGGTAGTTCTTTAATACCTACTCAGAATGGTACTTACGTTGTAGAGGTTACTATTGGAGGTTGTACGGTTTCTGACTCTTTTGTTGTAGAAACTCTTAGTCTTATCGATTTAGAGGTTGCAAATGTAAATGTGTACCCGAATCCAGCTACCGATGTACTTAACATTACGTTCAATAACTCAATTGATCTTGTTGAGGTTCAAGTTGTAAATACTTTAGGTGCTGTTGTTCTTTCAAGAACACTTCAATCTAACGGTAATGGTTCTTTCCAACTTGAAGTTGCTGATTTAGAATTAGGTGTTTACATTCTT
>Ga0206130_10007684_pt1 | contig 11825 bp, 9 predicted proteins | sample Helgoland_Spring_9_FD_148637 | JGI IMG/M metagenome (GOLD analysis project Ga0206130, IMG submission 148637) | Pelagic subsurface seawater microbial communities from Kabeltonne, Helgoland, North Sea - Helgoland_Spring_Bloom_20160512_1 | ecosystem: Environmental > Aquatic > Marine > Epipelagic ...
GTGGATATTGGTTCGGGTTTTTCCACGCCGCCTTCCAAACGCTCGGCGGATGGTTATTACCCTACACCTTAAAAAATCACGCGGATCACGCCCAATTGAAACAAGCAAATGAATGCGCACCTATTGAGTATCCTAAACCAGATGGCATTGTCACATTCGATCGTTTGTCGTCTGTTTTTATATCTGATACAGCACATGAAGAAAATCAACCAAGCCATTTAAAATTAAACGATAAATCAATTCCGTTAGATATCAACCTTCCACAATTTGCAGAGCCAGCGCAACGTTATTGCCCTGCAGGTGTGTACGAAGTTGTTGAAGGTGAGTTTATTATCAACGCTCAAAATTGTGTTCATTGCAAAACATGCGATATCAAAGACCCATCACAAAATATTAACTGGACAACACCACAAGGTGGTGGTGGACCAAATTACTCGTTGATGTAATTGAACTTCGCCTTGTCGCAACCTAACAGTCAAGATATTGTTATAGGATATGCTTTATTATTTTCGAACAATCCTAATCTACCTCACTCTTTTTATTGGCCTATGTGTGGCGATGGAAAGAGGGTTCCAACATTATTCAATCGGCGATGCGTCGAATAACGCCCCCCAACCTCTTTCACTTTCTGATGCACTTTCTCGCATAAACATTCAACAACGACCAAAAGACACGCAAAGCGGCCTTTACCTTGCGGCAACCGTTGCCCAAAACAGACGTGATTGGGCGCAATCGTGGCAAAATTTTTCATCGTTAAATGATCGCTTTCAAGATACACCTGACATCATTCTAAAATCAATGAGCCTGGCCCTCGCTAATGGTGAGTTTGATAAAGCCGCCGCCCTCGCTCTTTCTTTTGATAAAAAACACTTGAGCAATGATGCCATTAATGAACATGAGACATTCCAATTCGCACGAATGTTCTTGGCGCTTATCGCCATAAAAGAAAATAGAAACGACGATGCCCATACGCATTTAAACGCAATGGAAAATACCGCACTTATGCGTCTGGCTGGCCCTATTCTCTCGACTTGGATTGATGTGAGTTTTGATAAAAAATCCATATCAAAATCCATAAAAGGCCTAAGCCCCATTCAAATTTACTACAAGGCATTGGCCGCAGAGTATAATGACCAAGCAGAAACGGCTGTTGCTATCATGGATGATTTAGATATCTCCACAATAACGGGCGCAAAAACAAAAAATATAATTGCCTTTTACATTCGGCACGGTCAAAAAGATAAAGCATTAGGAATTGCAAAAAACGATAATTTGAGCGACGTTACTACGGCACTCTCTGCAAATGGCTATAACCCACCGCCTAACGCTACATTGCACATGAACGGAATTAATGCGGCACTGGCGCTTGCCTTTGAAGATTTCTCACTTGCCCTTATAGGGGAGAGAGCGACAGACAGTGCTCTTCTCTTTGCAAGAATGTCAGAATTTTTGTCACCTGAATACAAAGAACCTGCCTTGATAGTTGCAGATATATTTGACTTTCATGGTCAAGAAAACAGAGCCTTGGACAGTTATAAAACAATTAGCCACAGTCATGAAAAGTACGACATTTCGATTGCAAAACAAATTGACATCCACACCAAAACTGATGATTTTGAGAACGCGAAAGACGTAATCGATCAAGCATTAAAGTACCACGTGAACAACGCTTATTTTAATTATTTGGCTGGTAATGTTTATCGTGGGCTTAAAGATTACGAAAAATCTATCATGTTTTTTTCTAAGGCAGAAACACTTGGCAAACAAAAAAACAACGGCGTTCTACCAACAAGATTATTACCTCTCTATTATGCGCGCGCTATTTCTTACGACCTTGGTGGACAATGGGATAAGGCGGAGGTTGACCTTCATACAGCAATGGATACATTCCCAAACAATCCATTAATATTAAATTACCTTGGTTATGCCTATGCTGATCGTAATATTCACCTTGATAAGGCAAAGGAATACATTTCAATGGCCGTGATGGCCGCATCGAACGACCCATATGTCATCGATTCAATGGGATGGATTCTTTATCGCGGCGGAGAGTACAAAAAGGCCATTGGTTTTTTAGAAAGAGCAGCAAAAATGCGCCCATACCACATGGTCATTAACGATCACCTGGGCGATGCCTATTGGAAACTGGGCAGGAAATTAGAAGCCCACTATATGTGGCAACGCGCTGCACGATATTTTGATTCAGATGACGAAGAACAAGTTCGTATGATTGAAGAAACAAGAAAGAAAATCAAATCAGGACTTTAAGCCCCTTCACGGCCTTACCTGCAATGTCATTATACAAGCAGAGCAGAGCTGCTCAGAGATTTACTTAGGTTGATATTTTCTAATTTTGCTATTATTTACCACAATATATTCTTGGTCGTTTGAATGTCTGTGAAACCGTTTTTCTATCGAAATGTTAAATTTGTATAAGAGAGCTTCGATTACCTCAACATTCTCTTTCACTATGTGCATATCATTTCCTGCCATTACAATCACGGCTCCTGGTCGCCGTATTGTATCAAGAGTGCCTGAATATCCATTTTCCAAAATCCACTTTAATGCGATATCTTCTTCTGAATTAAATCCCGCTACAGCCTTGATTTCATCGAGCAAAAGAGGGAATTCCTGTTGCGTTACATAGTCTGTGAAATTAACTTCCATGCCCCCCCTCAATTCTCATAATTTCACATCGTTAGACCGTTAGGCTTAGGCGTTTTGCCCTGTTGCGGTGGTGATTCCACCTCTCCATTCTCTTTTAATTTTAATGCCTCGGAAAACGCATCTCTTTCATCGTTTGACCCTTTTCGAATAGCGGTATTAATCGCTTGTTTCGCTATATCTGATCTAAGTTTGAGGAAATTGTTAGTTGGGTCATTACGGCTATCATCAATCGTACTTTGATACGCAATGAGTTCTTCAAATTTTAAACCGCCAAGAGTTAGAGAATCAAGCCCTTCTTCATGAGTGTTAAACATGCGAACCATTGAAGTCAAAAGTTCATGGCGCGCGGTCGCATCTTCGGGATCCATATGCACAACGCCAAACCCCTTAGTGCCACTAAAGAGTTCTGAAATCGGCAATAGACCAGATACGGAACCAAAATCCCTCAAATCATCCTGGCTTTCATCCCCGCCAAAGATCATTGTGCTTTCTTGCCCTAATCGCGTCAAAATTGTTTTGAGTTGCATATAAGTCGCGTTTTGCGCTTCATCGATATAAATACCTGATTTCTTAAATGTGCGCCCCCTCATAAAACCTAAGGGTGAAATTTCTACAATTTTATTTTTGATTAACTCGTTGAGTGTTTTTTCACCTTCAACCATATCACCATGACCAAGGATTTCATAAAATGAATCATATATCGGTTGCATATAGGGATCCACTTTATCTTTTGCATCGCCCGGTAGAAAGCCAAGGCGTTCTCCTGCTTCAACTGCTGGTCGCCCAACAATAATACGGTTAATGTGACCTTCTTTTAACATACCGATCAAGTAACGAATGCTCGTGTATGTTTTCCCCGTTGCGGCAGGCCCTAACGCAAAACTCACAGAACTATTTTCAAAACACGTCCATAGCTTTTCCTGAGAACTCTTTTCTCCATCAAGCAAACCTTTACGGCGCAACGGCACAAACGGCTTTGGTTCAGGGATATTTCGAATTATGTCCAAATGTTTTTCAGACAATTTCGGTATCGCCACGGCGTTATCATCAACGCTGTTTTTTGATTTTAGTGATTGAGCACCCGATCCATTAGAGGCGGATTCAAATCCAGTTACTATTGACGAAGATGCTCTTATTCCATTATGAGCGCCCTTAGGGTTATTAAGCCAACCCCGTATTTCATCATTAGAGGGGGCCTGTATCTTTTTGCTTGTTTGCATGCGGAACAAGCGTTCTTCAATAACTTCAAGCACGCGCCCAATATCCGTAACTGTCTCTAAATTTGGATGTTGCGTTTCATTAGAAAGACAAAGGTTAAACCCTTTATACCCTTCGGAATTAACAGCCAATTGAAGACGCATTCCTGATTTTTCTTCAAAAACAGAAAGATTTTCTTCACGATTCAAGCTGTTAAAGAAATCATGCACCGCAGGGTTAACAAAAAATCCATGGGCTTCTTTCTTAAAGTCATTTTTTTGCTTCGATTCTGTGAATTTTGACCGAATAAGATTTGAAACATAAGAAGCAGATAAAGATTTAGCGTTCGATGAGCCCGCCAATAAAGATATGTCATACAACAGGGAATCTCTAACATTCATACGCGTTTCAGATAATTTTTGCGCCTCATAGATTTTCAAGCCCCATGCGTCCGAACGATCAACATATTCTGGCTCTAACCATATGCCGAGTTCAGATTCAAAAATAGCCTTTGCAACGTTTTGCGATTTATCCTCGCTTAAGAAACGTGCAAGCTCACTTAAATCAATGCCCAATCCAGAGTGATAGACTCTGACCTCTGGTGTTCTTGCCTTCTTTTTAAACGCTTGGATAGAACGATTTATTTTAACTGCTATTGCCTCTTCCTTGTTCCGATCGCCCTGGTGTTCTTGTTTAACCACTTTTCTATTTTTGGGCTGTTTTGTATCTGTTACTGAAGTTGGGTATTCTTTTTTCGCGCGAAGTATAAGGCTGTTTTTCTCAGAGGTTTTTAACAATCCCTTATGAGGGCGCGATTTATGCGTTTGATATGACTTTAAACGAATATCGCTTTTACTATCTTTTAAATACTTATCAAGCTTTGAGTGTACACTTATCAGTTCATCATAAGCACTCATAGTCTCATCGGGGTTGATTCCTGTTTTTATTTTATCAAGAATTTCTGTGGCTGTTTTCTTATAATCAGACAGGTTTGACCGTATAGCTTCATAATTGTACGCTAATTTTTCTCTATCTAAATCTGTGAGCTTTTTTGTATCTTTACCTTTTAACTTAGCCTGCTCATTCATCGCATTTTGCAGTGAGTTTAAAGACCCGTCTATTGTTTCGAAAATTTTCTCACCATTTTGCTGAGCCAAGACCGAGCGAATGATTTTTGATAGTTCCTGAATTTTTCCGGTGGATTGCTTTGAAAAAGTTTTTTCTTTTGCAATATTTTGAACTTTCGTCAAAAGAACAGATACTGCATCACTGTAAGGAGTGATGCAGTCAATTTTTGCCGTAATATCTTTCAATTTGCCTTCACTAATAGCAAGATCACCTTGTACTTTAGTCAATGCGTCCTGTTTCAATGGTTTTTTATCGTCATTTAATTCAGAAATTCTGCTCTTTAATGCTGTAATTTTTCTGTCTGCCGTCCTTTTATCATTTCTCGCTTGATGTAAAATATTTTGATAAAACTCAGACCGCTGCCTCAACAATCGTTGAGCCTCTTTAGTATTCGCGTTGTATTCATTTTGCGCAAATTGATTTTGCAACTGCTTTAAAGTATAAGCCATGCGATTTACTGATGTTTCTGAATCGCCAAAAATATAGTATCTCTCATCATCCTTGTGTATTTCTGTAGCAAATGCCTGTGTATAATCAGATAATATTGATACAGGTATCGCCCCTATTGAAATAAATTCTGCTTGAATTTCGTGACCATCCTCATACCTATCACGCACGGCAACAAGAGGGTTAATTTCTCGTATAAACTCCTCTTCTGTTTGCGGTAATTTCTTCTTCAAAAAAGTGGAAAGAATGTCAATAGCCCCTCTAGGGTTCGCACCTTCAGAACGCGCACCTATAAAAACATCCACATCGTCTTTACCTTGTCGAACTTCAATTTCAACACGAAACTCTCGCTGAATAAGATTTAGAAACATCTCCTGAGGAACAGAGATGCCGTTTTTCCCAAATGAAACTATGCTTATATCCGGCTTATCAACACGGCGGATATGAAGAGATGGCTGTTTAAGTAAGGCAGCCCTATTCATAGTTTCCCTCACACCATTTTCGGCTATTGCTTTCTCTTCTTCTTTGACTTTATGCTGTTTTACTAGCTCTGGGGTTTTATTAATTTTTTCTTTAAGTTGCGATTCTAAGTATTTTATATTTAAGCTGCGATCTTCAACAATAACCTGAAGAATCTCTAAGGCTGTATTCAAACGAATGACTTGTTTTTGATGCGATTCTTTTCCTGTTTCTCCTGTATCTAGCTCTAATAAACGAATATCAATAAAGCCATCCTCTTCCTTTTTAACAACTAAGCCGAGCATTTTTGATATTTTTGCAAGTTTACTTTTCGCAGGCGAAAAACCTTTCCAGCATAACGTTTTTGGTTCTTTTTTAAATTTAGGATTTTTCTGGCCAACGCTTTCTGGATAACTAACGAGAATTTCTTGGCCTTTCTTTACCCGTGTGAACACTTTTCTGTATTGCGTCACAGACGACTCTTGCCTATCAAGGATTTCAATGGCCTCTTTCGCATGGTCTATATCCCCCTGCGTCGTCCCTTCGATTATAATTTGTGCACCGGATGCGCCCATTTGAATTTGAGCGTGAACATCAAATTCACTGTCTAAATCATTAATAAAATCACTATTAAAAAGCGATTCAAACACAGATGGCGATATGGAAATTTTGTGGTGAAATTCAGTTTTAGTATCTACTTGCAACATAGCTTTTTCTTTTCCCTAAAATTTAAACTTATTAAGTATATAAATTCTTATGAAAAAAAAATCAATGATTAAAATATTTCAATCTTAGCAATGCAAATCCGGCAATAAACCCACCCAGATGTGCGGCCCATGCAATTTGTCCTCCGGCCATTTCGCCCCCAACCAACCCAAATAGAATTGATATTCCTATCCAGGCTGCCGCAAATGGCCACACTCCATATCTTCCTGTTGGCAACCGCCCTTGGGATTGAAGCAAGATTAGAACAGCCGCGAATAAACCGCTCAACGCGCCTGATGCCCCAATAACTGGTTGCCCCGAAAAGGGATGAATAAACGTCTCAACAACCACCGACAAAACACCACAAATTATAAAAAACAGAAAAAATTTCTTTGCCCCCATCCACTGCTCAACCCCTGCGCCAAAGGCCATCAACATGGCGGCATTCATTATCAAATGCATCCAATTCCCATGTAAGAAAATATAACTAAGCGGGCTGATCAGTGCAAAGGCATCGAATGAATAATCACTACTCCCCGTCCAAATAGAGGGAACAAAGCCAAAATTAAGAATGATATAAACAGAGTCTTTATCGTTTAACCCCCAATGCAAAACAATATGAATAACCAACATAAGCACCAATAATGTCTTTGTGATTGGCGGTAAGTTAATCAACGGAGGGTGTTTGGGGCTTTGTGGTGTTTTCTTGTTTTTCGCTTTTTTGAAATCAACAATATTTGACATGATTATTTATAGCACAGCAAATTGTGATACCATATATCTATGATTCAATTTGTATCCGTTGAAAACATTATATCCCTTATTAAATCCGTAGGCATCGAAACCCTTATTGCCGATATTGCTTTACGAATCGAAGGTGATTTTAAACGGTGGGAAGAATTCGATAAACAACCTCGTATTCCGGCTCATTCCGATCGAGGCGTGATTGAATTAATGCCTACATCTGATTCAACAACCTATGGGTTTAAGTATGTGAACGGGCATCCACTGAATGAGGAGCTTGGAAAACAAACTGTGACTGGGTTTGGTGTTTTAGCCGACATGGAAACGGGATATCCTTTTTTCTTATGCGAAATGACAATTTTAACAGCCCTTCGCACCGCGGCAATGTCGGCATTGGCAGCAAAATATTTGGCTCGCGACAATGCAAAGACGATGGCAATGATTGGAACAGGATGTCAGGCGGAGTTTCAGGCCTATGGCTTTAAATCATTATTGGGCATTACTGATCTTCATATTTTTGATATTGATGCCAAAGCCATGGACAAGTTTGAGGCCAATATGAATGACAAAGGCTTTACAATCACACGATGCGAAAGCACACATGATGCCGTTAAAGGCGCCGACATTATAACGACATGTACCGCGGATAAAAAACAGGCCAAGATCTTGACCGAGAATATGGTTGGGCAAGGGATACATATCAACGCAATCGGTGGTGATTGCCCCGGCAAAACAGAATTGGAAAAATCCATTTTGATGAAATCAGACATTTTCGTCGAATACCCCGAACAAACATGGATAGAAGGTGAGATTCAACAACTGGATAAAACACATCCCATCACTGAAATTTGGCGCGTTTTCGATGATCAAATTGATGGCAGAACATCAGAGAGTCAAACGACTATTTTTGATTCAGTCGGTTTTGCGATCGAAGATTTTTCTGCATTATGCGTTATTCAATCAATGACACAAGACACCGAGTTTTCTGAAAATCTTGACCTTCTCGCCCTTCCTGACAATCCAAAAAACCTATTTGGTATGATTAAACATTAAACTTGAATAAAATAATGTCACCGTCTTGAACAACGTACTCTTTACCTTCTTGACGGGTTTTTCCTTTTTCTTTCGCGCCTTGCTCACCACCATAGGCGACATAATCTTCGAAAGCCGTCGTTTCCGCGCGAATAAATCCTTTTTGGAAATCCGTGTGAATAACACCTGCGGCTTGTGGTGCCTTATCCCCTTTATGAATTGTCCAGGCGCGCGTTTCCTTTGGCCCCGCGGTAAAATATGTTTGTAGGGATAGCAAATCAAAACCAGAGCGAATGATTTTATCCAACCCAGCTTCATCCAACTCAAGAGATTCTAAAAATTCTACTTTCTCTTCAACTGTTTCCAATGTTGATATTTCTGCCTCTATCGCTGCGGATATAATTACAACATTAGCATTTTGTTCTTTGGCCATATCTGACACTTTATTCGAAAAATCATTTCCATTCGCCGCATCTTCTTCGTTCACATTACACACATATAAAACAGGTTTCGATGTGATCATTTGTAATTTGTTCAACAATGGTTGATCGTCATCCGATAATTCAACGGTGCGTACAGGATTTCCACCATCCAACGCGGCCTTAACCTTATGCGCGACATCTAATAAAGCCGCTGCATCTTTGTCAGCGCCCTTAACCTTTTTCGTCATGTTTGTAATTTGCTTATCTATCGATTCAAGATCAGCCAACATCAATTCCGTTTCGATAATTTCCGCATCGCGGATTGGGTCAACAGATCCCTCAACATGCGTGATGTCTCCATCTTCGAAACACCGCAATACGTGGATAATAGCGTCCGTTTCACGAATATTGGCCAGGAATTGATTACCCAGCCCTTCACCTTTTGACGCACCTTTGACAAGGCCAGCAATATCAACAAATTCCAATTGAGCCGGAAGAATATTTTGAGAACCTGCCAATTTCGCAATTTCGTTCAAACGAACATCAGGAACGGCCACACGCCCAACATTCGGTTCAATCGTACAAAACGGAAAATTCGCGGCCTGCGCATTCGCCGTTGCGGTTAACGCATTGAATAAGGTTGATTTTCCAACGTTGGGCAGCCCAACAATTCCACAATTAAATCCCATGATATTTATCTTTCGTAATTTTTAAAAGTTTTTACCACGAAGTCACGAAGACACGAAGAAGATTTTTAAGATACCGTTATTGCGAAAAGAAAATAAAAAACATCCCCGACTTGATCGGGGATCCAGACCCTTCAATATAATTGTATGCTCTTTTTCACTGGATCCCCGCTTTCGCAGGAATGACAAAAATAAGCCTTAGCTCTTAGGCTTAAGCCCTTTTAATAAATCTTGTAATACTGGCTTACCACTGACCGCTTCCTTAGTTTTGTGACCATCAGGAAAAGCGTTCTCATACAATTCAGACCACAATCCTTTATCAATGGCAGTGGGTTGATCTGTACCGCGCATTAAATGTAACCAAGTATCAGGCGACACTAATGGAGAGCTATCCAAATCATCTTCTAAATATTCCCTATCTGGAATTCTTAATGACATACTAAATTCATCATCAATGGCGTTCATAAGCTCAATGACTTCATCATCACTCACATCAACACGATCAGATATTTTCAAGACAGCTTCATAGGCAGGGCTGTCTTCAGCCTGACAAACAACAACATGAAATGGATTAAACTGATCTTTTACAATTCCATTGATAAATCGATTAACCGATGCGCTAAAATCACTTACCGCGTTATAATTTTCTGAAATCATTCTAGACAATCTTTCATTTCCTGCATCACCTTGGCGGTGAAATCTGTAGGTTTATTTAACAGATCACCGACATGAATTGCAACATTTTTCAACAATGGTTCTAACCACTGATAGTCTTCGTCTTTAAAATTACCCAAAACATGTCCGTTTACACGGGCTTTACTCCCTGGATGTCCGATCCCCATGCGGATGCGGTAATAATCCGGAGCCCCCATACGTCCCGTGATTGATTTCAGGCCATTATGCCCTGCGGATCCTCCGCCCTTTTTAACTTTTATTACCGCTTCGCCTAAATCTAACTCATCGTGGAATACAAATATATTGTCCAATGGGATTTTATAAAAGGCCGCCAGAGGTTGCACAGATTCCCCTGACAAATTCATGAATGTTTGAGGTTTGAGAAGGATAACTTTATTTGTTCCCAATCGACCTTCGGAAACTATTCCTTTTGATTTGTTCGTCCAATTGGAAAAGCCATACTTATCAGCTATCGCATCCATCGCCATAAATCCTATATTATGGCGTTGTTTTACGTGTTCCGATCCTGGATTTCCTAAACCTACAAATAAATACATGAAGATAGTTTAGTCTGATGTCCGCTTAACACCAAGTTTTAATACACTTGGCACCGCGACAAAGATTGTGGAATAAGTTCCGATCACCACACCAACAATCAATGCATCGACAAATCCACGAATGACCTCACCACCAAACAACCATAACGCCCACAAGGCCAGTAAAGTTGTCACCGATGTTAAAATGGTTCGCGGTAATGTTTCGTTCAATGAGTTATTCGCCAGATCAATAATCGGCATTTTTTTGAATTTGCGTATGTTTTCACGAATACGGTCAAAAATCACAACCGTATCGTTGATAGAATAACCAGCAATCGTCAAAATCGCCGCAACAGTTGCCAAATCAAATGATTTCTGTGTTAGGGCAAAAAAACCAATAATCGCCAATACATCATGTAACAACGCAACAATCGATGCCGCACCAAACTGCCACTCAAATCGAAACGTTACATAGGCCATAATTCCAAAGAGAGAGAAAATAACAGCATAAATTCCTGCTTCAATCAATTCCTCTCCAACCTGTGGACCCACAAATTCGACACGGCGGTAATCAATATTTGATTCCTCCATGTCATTTAAAGTATCACGAATTGCATTCTCCGCGGCTTTTTGCGCATCTGATCCACCATCCTGTTGAGGTACACGGATCAAGATATCGATCGGCGAACCAAATTCCTGAATTGAAACATCACCAAGGTCAAGTGCATTGAGGTTCTCACGCATCAAGGCAATGTCTGGTGCGGGTTCTACCTGAACCTCAATCATCATTCCGCCTGTGAAATCAATGCCAAAATTCAATCCTTTTGTTGCAATTAATCCAAGGGAACCCAAGATAATGATTGCCGACATGATTGCCGCAAAAATGCGATGACGCAAAAAATCAATGTTCATGGTGTCAGGGAATAAACGTATTGCTTTCATAATCCTTACTCTCTCTAATCTTTCACGCCAGCCCATTGAAATTCGCCATTTTTACCCAATGGTGAGAATGGATTATGCGCGACCTCCCACAAATAACCATCTGGATCGGAAAAATAACCAGAATAACCACCCCAAAAAACTTTCTCTGGCTTCTTAACGATCTTGGCCCCAATATTGTCCAAATG
>Ga0206130_10007686_pt1 | contig 11823 bp, 9 predicted proteins | sample Helgoland_Spring_9_FD_148637 | JGI IMG/M metagenome (GOLD analysis project Ga0206130, IMG submission 148637) | Pelagic subsurface seawater microbial communities from Kabeltonne, Helgoland, North Sea - Helgoland_Spring_Bloom_20160512_1 | ecosystem: Environmental > Aquatic > Marine > Epipelagic ...
CTGCTTGGCGCATACTAAGACCTTCCTCTCTGACTGATCAGCTACTGATAAAGGCCAATAGAATTCGCACAATAGAAGATCAGGGTGCGCAAAAAGTAAATGATCCAATAGATGGAGAATACATAGGATTGGTAAACTACAGTCTAATGGCGCTTATTCAACTTGAACTACCTAAAGATGCGCCCATTGAACTTGATGCGGATCAGGCTGTTAAGCACTTTGATACAAAAGCAGCACTTTGCAAGGGTCTTATGGAAGCAAAGAACCATGACTACGGGGAAGTATGGAGGGATATGAGGCGATCTTCATTGACAGATCTCATCCTCCAAAAGTTATTTAGAATAAAACAAATAGAAGATAATGAAGGAGCAACAATAGTATCTGAAGGGCTTGATGCCAACTACAGTGATATTGTAAACTATGCTCTATTCGCTTTGATAAAAATTGATGAACAATCAGATAAATAAATAAATCATGAGTTTTACATTAGGAGAATTATTATTCTGGGTAGGCGTTTTTGCAGTAGGCATAACCGCAGCTATGCTATTTTTAGCAAAGGATAGGATAAAAAATCTACCGATCAGTTTTCTTCAGAATTATGTAGGCGTTCTTTTCTTAGTTTCTGGAGCAGTAAAAGCTATTGACCCATTAGGCACCGCTTACAAAATGGAGCAATATTTTGCAGAATTTGAAGCTACATTCTCTGATACTTGGCTAGATTTCATGGCTGGAATTTTTCCTAAACTAGCAGAAGTATCCATTGGTTTTTCTGTAATTATGATTGTCTTTGAGTTAGTCCTTGCCATTATGCTTATACTTGGTACCCGACTAAAAACAACTTCGATTGCCTTTGCACTCTTGGTTGTATTCTTTACCATACTAACGGGCTTCACCTACTTGACAGCTTATGTACCTTCGGGCGTTAATTTCTTTGAATTTGGTAATTGGGGTGCTTTCAAAGAAACAAATATGCGGGTAACCGACTGTGGTTGCTTCGGTGATTTCATTAAACTAAAACCTTTTACATCTTTCCTAAAGGATGTATTTCTACTTATTCCTGCTGTGCTGTTCATCTTTGCAAGAAATCAGATGCACCAGATAGGTAGTAAGAAATTGAGAACAGTAGTCAGTTATGGGTCTATCCCAATTCTTCTTATCTATTGTTTCAGTAATTACGTTTGGGATATCCCAGGAATCGATTTCAGACCTTTCGCAATAGGAAAGGATGTGCGCACAACCAAGGATATAGAAATGGAGGCACAAGCGAGTGTTCAAGTAACCGGCTACATCCTCACTAAAAAAGATGAATCAGGTAATACGCTTGAAACTGCGGAGATGAGCATGGATCAGTATCTCAAGGATTATCAAAAGTATTCAAAAGATGCGGGTTGGTCTGCTGAACAAATCACGAGTAAACCAGCTATTGAATCTACAAAGATATCAGACTTTGAAGTACAGACTGTCGATGGAAATGACGCTACTGATAATATTCTATTCGAAGAAGGCTATTCGATTATGATTCTAGCGCATAAGCTAAAATACGATTCTGAATCAGTCCAAGTCATGGTCAAAGACACCATTACTCAACTGGATACGATCCAAGTCAATGCAGATTCAATGTATGTACAAGAATCTATTGTTAAGATAGTGGATAAAGAAGTGGTCAACACAACCTATACTTGGCCACAGACCTACTTGAACACCTATAAAGAAGTTGCTACACCCTTCATTAAAGCTGCTCAAGAAGCGGGTATACCTTGTTATGAGGTAGTTGGCCTTACTGAAGCTGGTATGCTCGAAGCATTCAAAAAAGAGGTAGATATAGATATACCATTCTATATGGCTGATGATATTCTTTTAAAAACCATTGTTAGGTCCAATCCGGGCTTTGTACTTTGGAAAGACGGAAAGATCATCTACAAATGGCATCATAACAAACTGCCATCCTTTGACGAAGTAAAAAACACATACATCAAATAAAAAAAAGCTGCCCAAATGGGCAGCTTTTTTTCTTTAAGCATTAAACTATCGATTTTTATTCCTTTATTTGCATCCTCAATCGTAAAGCAGTAGCTTTGTGATGAATATTATTGATAAAGTTCAACAATTCTTTTTGATATGCTGAGTAGGAGAAATATAAGAATCAAGGTAATGCAAGCACTTTATGCGCACAATAGAGATAAAGCTGCATCTTTTGAAGATTTAAAAAAAGGTTACCTTTTTTCCGTACATAAATCCTACGATCTATATCTTTTCAACTTATGGATCCTTTCCAGAGTTGCAGATTATGCAAAAGTTGATTATTCTAAAAAAAGAACAAAACTAGTTCCTACTGAAAAAGACAGGAACTTCATTCCAAAATTAGCTGAAAATCCAATCAGCTCCTTACTTATTCATTCCGAGGACTTCAGAAGAGAGTGTGAAACACACAGCATCCTCCAGATGACTGATCCTGATTTTATTAATCAGTTGTATCGAGATTTTTCTGTAACGGAGAAATATGACGCCTATCTAAATAAAAAAGATTCGGATGTACAAGATCATATGGATATCCTTCTTGCATTATATAAATTCTGTGTCAGTCACGAATTATTTAATGATCTTATTGAAGACAACTTTATCAATTGGATTGATGATAAGTCAATCGTTTTAGGCTCAATAAAAAAGACTCTTAAAGCTTTACCTATTTCTGAAGGTGATTTTTATGAGCCCTTTTTACCTAATGCAGAAACAGTTGAGGATTTCGGCATGACTCTATTGACCCTATCCTTTGAAAAGGAATTAGAATATAATGAGATCATCAAGCCATTTCTTGAAAATTGGGACTTTGAGCGTATGGCAGTTATTGATAGGATTAGTCTAAAACTAGCTATTTCAGAGTTTATGGAATTCCCATCCATACCATCTAAGGTTACCTTAAATGAATATGTAGATCTATCAAAATCCTACAGTACTGAAAAAAGTAAGGAATTTGTCAATGGTATCCTTGACCGAATGCTGAAGCAGTTGATCAAAGATGGAAAAATAAATAAAGAAGGTAGAGGCCTAGTCGAATAGGCCTTTATAGTTCAAGATTAAAGTTTGAGTCAGGATTTGTGAGTACAAACAAACTTAATATCTGGCCAAGCTCAAAGGCAGAATCTGAAGTAAAGTGCACATATGAGAATGCTCTTGTAGAGGCTTTTACTTTAGTTTCGGACAGATCAATAGCTATTTGCAATTTGCTACTAACATGAATTTCTAATCGCTCACTGTTGCCATTGGCGATGATCTGACCAACCACTTTGTTGTTTTTATATACAAACCGACCATCCGGATGAAGATTACCCCAAAAGGTGCTACCGTTCCAGATACTTACATAATCAGGTCTTAACCAATAGGTATAAACCGACTGTTTTGAAAATATTTTCAATGCTACATCCTGTGATGACCTAGACACTTTCTCTTCAACACTTACATATAGCGGTTCGTGATAAATATTGGAAAACTTAAGGATCTTAGCCCTTCTATTTCTACTTTTTTGGAGTACATCGAACTTCATAGAGAGCAATTCCAATTCCTTCTGCTCTAGTGGCACAAGCTTTACATTGAAAGCCTTAGCTTCCTGAACAAGTTCAGTCGCTTTAGCTGTAAAAGCGCTTTTTCTCTTTTTCTCTGCAGTTTCAAAGCCTAACAAGCCTCCTATCCTATCAAGTAAACTTCCCTTACTCATATATTACACCCGATCGATTATTAAAATATTGAGGTTCCGAACTCATACGGTCCGTTATTCTCTTTCTATATACACTTAGTTCCACCTTAAAAGGCTTATCGTAAGTACTCCAAGTTCTTTCATTCAAGCTATCCAACTCATTGATTACTATTGCTGCATCATTCCAAAAAGGATAGTCCATGGAGAAAAGTCTTTCACAAGTTGCTTTCCACTCATTTTGAACCAGCTTCAAGCCTATATCTTCATTCAATATGCTGTCTAGAGCACCTAAGTGTTTAAGATAACCAAAATCACCTAAATTGGAATATATATTCGACCCATCGATAAGATATTGGGAGGAATACCTGTATTCTATACTATCCAAAGGATAATACGCACACTGGGCGTCTATGTATTGAACCAAAGAGCTGTTTCCAAGATGAAACCCTGTCTGAGATCTAATATAACCAAAATCAATATATACTTGAAAGAAAAGGTCTTCTGTTGACCAGAGATAGAAAGGAAAACTTTGATTCAAGAAATCGATATCAATCTTATCATTTATTGGACTTGAATTCAATATTTTCTGTATTCGATATAATTCTTCTAAATGTCCAAAAGCTATTTGGCCGTCTGATACAGACCAATCAAAATTATTTATTGCGATTAGATTGTCCAAGAGCTTCTTTTCAGATATCTCAGTAAATATCTCTTCTACATGCGATATTTGTTGAAGGGAAGTATCTACAGCCACAAGTTCTGAGGTGCTAGACACATTTTCTTCCTTGTCTTCATGCTTTGAATTGCCCGCTTGAGAACAAGAAAAAAGGACAAGAGGAAGTATAAACAAACTATATTTTAGAATCATGACCTATGGTAATAAAAAAAAGCCATTGTTAGAAACAATGGCCTTTAATATTTTTAGTCCGTTTTAGAATTATCCCAAGTAAGACTTAAGATTATTTCTATTGACTGAATTTCTTAGTTTACGTATAGCACGTTCCTTAATTTGACGCACACGCTCACGAGTTAGATTATAACGCTCTCCAATCTCTTCGAGCGTCAAAGATTTCTTACCATCTAAGCCGAAATAACAGGTAATCACCTCTACTTCGCGTTCTTTAAGGGTAGAAAGTCCTTGAGCTACTTCCACTTTTAAGGAATTGGCCATTAACTTATCATCTGGATTCAGATCCATATCTAACTTCATGACATCGAGCATAGTAGAATCACCATCTTCACCACTTATTGGCGCATCAAAAGACAAATGTCTTCCGCCTCCTTTAAGCATATTGGCAATTTCTTTTGGCGTCATACTTAAAAGATCTGCCAACTCTTCATGGGTTGGTTCTCTTTCAAACTTCTGCACAAAAGAAGAAAAAGCTTCATTCACTTTATTATATGAACCTACTTTATTTAGCGGCAAACGCACAATTCGGGAATGTTCGACAATAGCCTGAAGAATTGACTGGCGTATCCACCATACCGCATAAGATATAAATTTAAATCCTTTCGTCTCATCAAATCTTTTGGCCGCTTTCATCAAGCCGACATTACCTTCATTAATCAAATCAGAAAGTGCAAGACCTTGGTTCTGGTATTGTTTAGCAACCGAAACAACGAATCTTAAGTTCGCTCTTGTTAATCGATCCAAAGCTGCTTCATCTCCTTCTCTGATGCGTCTGGCCAAATTAGCCTCATCATCAGCTGTTAGCATACTGATTTTACCAATATCATTAAGATATTTGTCCAATGCTAAGGACTGCCGTGAGGTAATTTTGTTTGTAATTTTTAGTTGACGCATATGTCTTTTTTGTTTTGGGTATATTGAATATGTAATGGAATTAACTGATAATCAACAATGAATAAACCACCTGCTTATATAAAAAGTTCATATTAACAGTTTTTTTTATACAAAAACCATTATAGCTTAATTACAAAAACAAAAATTGCTATTTTATTGATTGTGCAGAATATAATTAATTGTCTGGTAAAAACAACGAACTATTCGCCGATATCGATTCTAATTGACAAAAAATAAACTAAAAAAAAATACTCGCATTTTTTGGATGCGAGTATTTAATATACTTTTCAATAAAAGATTAATCTTCTTTTCTAGGTGGCCTGTCGTCATCTCTCCTAGGAGCTCTGTCGTCATTTCTTCCACCACCACGACGGTCATCTCTTCCACCACCTCTGCGGTCATCTCTACCACCGCCTCGACGGTCATAAGACCTTCTATCTCCACCTCTGCGATCACCACCGCCTCTGCGATCGTCACCACCTCTGCGGTCAGTTTCTTCTTCCATTCCTTCTGGTCTTGGAAGAAGTGCTTTTCTTGAAAGGCTTAGTTTACCTGCACGCTCATCCATCTTGATAAGCTTAACTTTTACAGGATCTCCTTCTTTGAATACATCACTTACGCGATCTATTCTAGAATGTGAAATCTCTGAAACGTGCAATAAACCAGTTTTTCCTTTAAAGTCAACAAAAACACCAAAGTCAGCAACTTTTGCCACTACTGCATCAAACACGTCTCCTACTGTCGGTGTAAATGTAATTGCATTTATTCTTTCTAGAGCTGCATCAATACTGTCCTTGTTGGATGAAGAAATACTAACTTCCCCAAAATTACCAACTTCTTCAATATTAATAACTGTCTCCGTTTCTTTTTGAATCTCCTGAATGATTTTTCCTCCAGGTCCGATGATAGCTCCAATATAGGACTTATCAACTTTGATTTTAATCATTCTTGGTGCATGTGGCTTGAGATCTTCTGCTGGTACAGAAATACTCTCTTCCATGCAATCAATGATGTGAATACGTCCAACTCTAGCCTGTTCCAAAGCTTTCTCAAGTAATTCATATGGAAGACCATCGATCTTAATATCCATTTGACAACCTGTAATACCGTCTTTAGTACCAGTAACTTTAAAGTCCATATCACCCAATGCATCTTCATCACCAAGGATATCACTTAAAATCAGATTGCGTTTTCCATCTGAAATCATACCCATTGCAATACCAGAAACAGCCTTCTTGATTGGAACACCAGCATCCATTAGAGCCATTGATCCAGAACAAACTGTTGCCATAGATGAAGAACCATTACTTTCCAGAATATCTGAAACGATACGAATAGTATATGGGAAATCATCACCAGGTAATACCTGCTTTAGAGATCTTGAAGCAAGATTAGCATGTCCCACTTCACGACGTCCAGGTCCACGCATTGGCTTAATCTCTCCTACAGAAAGTGCAGGGAAATTATAGTGTAGAATAAAATCGCTGTAGTGCTGGTCTAGCGCTGTATCGATCATCTGCTCATCAAGCTTTGTACCCAATGTAAGTGTCGCCAGTGCTTGAGTTTCTCCTCTATTAAATATAGAAGAACCATGTGTAGAAGGCAGATAACCTACCTCCGTCCATATCGGTCGGATTTCATCTGTCTTACGGCCATCCAAACGAGTATTCTCGTCTAGCATCATATTTCTGATCGTTTCTTTTTTCAAAGAATCGAAGTACTTTTTCAAGGTAGAAACATGCTCATTATAGAATTCCTCACCCTTTGAGGCAAGAACATCTTCAAGCATTTTTTCTTTTACAGCTTTAAAGTTTGCCTTACGCACATCTTTAGCGGATGGTGTTTTAGCAACTTCAAGGATATTAGCTTCTGCAGTCTCCTTTACCAATGATTCTAACTCAGGATCTTTAGATACATCTGGAAGAGGACGCTTGATCAATGCCTTATCACCAACTAGCTTAGCTAGCTCATTTTGCATAGTGATCTGCTTCTTGATTGTTTCGTGACCAATCTTGATCGCTTCGATCAATTCAGCCTCGTCACACTCCTTAGCTTCTCCTTCAACCATCATAACATTCTCCATCGTAGCAGCTACGATTACTTCCATGGAAGACTTTTCCATATCAGAACGTTTAGGGTTGACCATAAACTCTCCATCGATCTTAGCTACGCGAACTTCAGATAATGGTCCAGCAAAAGGAATATCAGAAACAGCAAGTGCTGCTGATGCTGCAAGGGCAGCATATGCATCTGGTAATTCTTCTTTATCTGCTGAAATAAGATTAATGATGATTTGTGTATCATTCATGTATCCATCAGGAAATAATGGACGTAAAGCACGATCCACTAATCTCGAAGTAAGAATCTCATAATCAGATAACCTCGCCTCTCTTTTGAAGAAATTGCCGGGAATACGTCCCGCTGCTGCAAATTTTTCTTGATAGTCTACTGATAGTGGAAAGAATGATTGCCCCTCGCGGATATCGTGGGCTGATACAACTGAAGCGAATAACATCGTGTCGCCAACACGAACTACTACAGATCCATCTGCCTGTGTAGCTAATTTACCTGTTTCGATAGTGATCTCTCTTCCGTCTCCGAGAGTCATCGATACAGTAGTAGGAATTTTTTTACCCATTGAATTCAAAATTTTTTGCAGGATTCATTTATCAACTGCAATCGTATTATTTTTCTGTCTCGTTAATTACAACGCTAAAATAAGGAATTAATTCAATATTAATTGAATTAATTAAAATTATATAGCACATATATGTGTAAAACAAAAAAGCACTTCTTTCGAAGTGCTTTTTTATTATTTAGATCTGATTTCAAGTTTCGCGATCAAGTCACGATATTTTTGAATATCTTTTTTCTCTAGGTAGGTAAGAAGGCGTCTTCTTTTACCAACTAGTGTTAGGAGCGCTTTACGACAAGAGTGATCCTTTTGATTAGCATTTAAATGCTGAGCAAGGCTCTTGATTCTAAAAGTGAATAATGCAATTTGCGCTTCTACTGATCCAGAATTACCTTCTGAACCTCCATACTCTGCGAAGATTTCTTGTTTCTTCTCTTTCGTTAAATATTCTGCCATATTATTTTTTTTGGACCGTTAGTGATTACTAAAATCAGTTACAGTGGTGCAAATTTACATTTTTTCTATGAAAAATATAACATGCAGGCAAATAATTTTAGGATGCAACTGCACCTTTAAGTGCTTCATTAAGTTTTGGGACCACATCAAAGAGGTCTCCAACAATCCCATAATCAGCTGCTTTGAAGAAAGGAGCTTCAGGATCTTTATTGATTACAACAATAACTTTTGAATTATTTACTCCAGCTAAATGCTGGATGGCGCCGGATATACCAATCGCAAAATACAAGTTAGGGCGAATTGCTATACCTGTTTGACCAACATGTTCATGGTGTGGTCGCCAATCGGAATCAGCAACAGGTCTAGAACAAGCTGTTGTAGCACCAAGTGTGCTAGCAAGTTCTTCTATTATACCCCAGTTCTCTGGACCTTTCATACCTCTACCTGCAGAGACAACGATTTCCGCCTCAGGCAATGGAGTAATCCCTGTCTGACGACTAACTTCAAGCACTTTAATCTTGCTTGCTGGAACTTCAATCTCAAGAGAATCAACAGCTACAGCAGATGAATCTGCTACAGTCTTTATTGAATTACCCAATACAGAGATTATCTTCATTTCTGCATTCAGAGAAAATGCTGCTGTTGCCTTTCCAGAAAACACAGACTTATTAATTAGAAAGTCTGATGAAGGAAGCTCATTTGCACCTGCAATAGATGCAGCATTCAAACGAACAGCCAACCGTCCAAGAAGACCTTTCCCAATAGAAGAATGAGACAACACAACAAGGCTAGCCCCTAGCTTTTCAGCCGCAGCTGAAATAACCTTAGCAAAAACCTGCGAATCAAAATCATTCAAAGACTCATCAGCAACGTTATATACTTTAGAGCATCCATAGGTCCCCAAGTCAGCAAATCCTTCTGCTGTACCCAAGGTAATAGCTACACATTCAACACCTAATTGAGCAGCTGTCTTTGCGCCATATGTTGCAGCTTCAAAAGCTGCTTTTTTTAAACCACCATTTTGTGATTCTGCAAATACTAAAACCATTTTATATAGAATTTAATATTGTCAATAAATTAGATAGCCTTAGCCTCTTCTTTTAGCAAACGAACCAATTCCTCTACATTGTCAGGATCGATAAGTTTCACACCCTGCTTATCAGAAGGCAATTCATATGCTGAAACAACTGCCTGATCAACAGTTGCATTTGGTTCAACAACATTTAGCGCTTTACGCTTAGCCATCATTATTCCTCTCATATTAGGGATTCGCTGCTCAGCAAGACCTTTGGAAGCAGATAGTACAAATGGGAAATCCAATTGCACTGTTTCACTACCACCCTCAATATCACGCACAACCTTAGCTGAATTGCCATCTACTTCCATGCTTTTAGCCAAAGGAATATAAGGCAGATCTAATAGCTCTGCTAACATTGCTGGAACCTCGGCAGAATTATAATCAATTGTTTCTTTACCACAAAAGATGGCATCAAAACTTTGATCTTTTGCAAAATCAGCAATCATTTTAGCGGTTGCCATAGCACTGGTGGGCTCACCGTTGATTCTTGTAGCATCATCAGCCCCTATTGCCAATGCTTTTCTAATCACAGTATCATTTTCTGATGATCCTACATTTACCACAGTCACTGTGCCACCAACAGCTTCCTTAAGCTCTAGAGCTCTAACAAGTGCGTACCACTCGTCATATGGGTTCATGATATATTTAAGACCATCCGTATCTAATGCCTTACCTCCATCTACGAATTTAATCGTTGATGTCGTTTCCGGCGTTTTACTTATACAAACAAGAAGTTTCATCTCTATAATTTACTTATAAAAAATTGGGTTGAGTTTAGTCAAAACTCACGACAAATATAAAAGAAATTGCAGTGAATACAAAGGCAATTTAGCGAATTTTCGCTAAGTATTGTCACAGCCAAGTATATATATTCTTTTAAGGATTGTAAATAAACATTTAGGTTCAGAAAATCGAACAACCTACACTACAGGCTTAAACCATGAACAGACCTGCTTATCTAAATGGTTCAAAGAAAGCTTGTAAAGAGAAACAAGTTCTGGAAAGCATGATAAATTCATCATGGAAGTCAAAATAGAAAAATCACACTTTGACACTTCCTGCCTGTTTCGTATAATTTGATGGTGATTTACCAAAGCGATTTTTAAAGGCTATTGAAAAGGTAGTGTGATTTTCAAAACCACTACTATATGCCACATCAGAAATAGAAAAATAATCCCCTTGTTCGAGTAATCTCCTGCCCTTTTGTAACCGAACCTCTTTTATAAACTTTGCAGGTGAAAGCCCAGTTAAAGGTTTCAACTTCCTTGTCAATTGTCGTGGACTATAAAACACCAATTCGGCAAGGACATCTACATTTAATCGTTCCTGATTGGAGTGATTTTCTATATGACTGGTAAGCTCTTCAATCCACTTTTTATCTCTTGCCATAATTGCTTTGGCTAAACCTAAATCTTGCTCACCGGACGCAGAAGGTTTTTCATCTATATTTTCCAGTCTCCAATTCAGGCGTTGCTGATGATTATACAAAAGGTTTTGCACTCTCGTCAAAAGCTCTGGAACGGAAAATGGCTTAGTTAAATAATCGTCCACTCCGATGGTAAGAGCTTTTAGTTTATCGCTTTCTGTATGCAATGCAGTGAGCATGATGACAGGAATATTATTCCATTTTATATTTCCCTTAACTTCTTTTAAAAGCATCAAACCATCTACTTTGGGCATCATGACATCAGAGATAATCAAATCAATTTTTCGATCCTCTTCCTTTAGGATCTGCAGAGCCTCTGCTCCATCTTTTGCTACTATAACATGGCTATATCTTGTTCTAAGCAATTGACATATAAAATCCCTCATATCATTATTGTCTTCTACGACTAGAATAGAATAATTCTTGCCAATAGAAAACACACCTCCTTCGTTAGAGACTTTTTCCTGGATATCATTGATATACAATTGAGGTTGAACAACTTTTTTAGGGAAACTAAAATAAAAAACACTCCCCTTTCCTAAGGTGCTATTTACAGATACCGTTCCTCCCATCAATTTAGCATATTCACTAACCAAAGCTAAACCTATACCAGACCCTCCTCTCAATTTATTTTCTGCACGTTTAGATTGATAATAACGCTCAAAAACATGAGGAAGATCTGTTGGGTGAATGCCTTGTCCAGAATCTGACACTTCAATTAAGATATCTGAAT
>Ga0206130_10007688_pt1 | contig 11821 bp, 3 predicted proteins | sample Helgoland_Spring_9_FD_148637 | JGI IMG/M metagenome (GOLD analysis project Ga0206130, IMG submission 148637) | Pelagic subsurface seawater microbial communities from Kabeltonne, Helgoland, North Sea - Helgoland_Spring_Bloom_20160512_1 | ecosystem: Environmental > Aquatic > Marine > Epipelagic ...
GATTAGTGAGGTATGTATTCAATACGGTGCAGTTAGCCCCCTACGGGCTACATCAAAAGGTCGTAATGTGCTAATTAACTAGCCGTTACGGCCTTTTTTTACTATATCAAATTATCTGAGGATTAAAGCTTATTTTTATTAATTTTACCATGTAAAATATAGCTCATGATAAAACTTAATACTTCACAAATCAAAGACTATTTAAAAACACAAAATTCCCCCTGGGTATTAATGAATAATCATCTCCATAGAGCATTCATTTTTAAGGATTTTGAAGCTGCATTTTCTTTTATAACACATGTGGCTGCAATTGCAGAAGAGTTAAATCATCATCCCCGGTGGGAAAACGAATACAATAAAGTAGATATCGCGCTATACACTCATGATGCAGACGGTATTACTGAAAAAGATTTTATACTGGCTCAAAAAATTGACCAAATTGTAATATAAAAATTCTGTTTCAAGCTGCATTAAAATGCTATTCTGAAAAAATATTACCGGACAATTTTTAATGTTTGTCCTGGATATATAATTGTATTCTTCAGTCCATTGGCCTTTTGAATTGCAGCTACCGTTGTTTTATATCTTAGTGATAAATCATATAAGGTATCTCCACTCTTCACCACGTGACGGGTAACCGAACTGGTACTTTTGGATGTAGATTCCCCCTCTTTATATCGTTTTTTTCTGTCAATGACTTTAAGTGTCTGTCCAATGTAGATAGTTGTACCCCGAATTCTATTGATTCTCTTCAACTCTGAAAGACCCATCCCGTAATACTCGGAAATCACACCCAAACTCTCACCAGACTTGACTTTATGTTCCCTGTAAGTGGTATTAATTGATGATTGCTGGCTCGATGATTTCTCCATCATTTCATCGGTTTTTAAATTCACCTTATCATCATTACTTTGTGTAGAAGAGACGGAAAAATTTTTATCCTCACAAGGGCAATGTCTGTTCTTTTGTTCTTGAGTAAAATAATACTTCTTAGATGGGACGTATTCTTTAATACGAGTAATCACTTTATTAAAACCCCTATGATTCCCATCTGTACAGGTTTCCCAGTATTTGACAGCTTGTGCATTGGTATAATCACAAAATTGCATTAACGTATAAGCAGATATTAGCCCAGACTGATGCCACCCATTCCAACAATGGACATACATTAACCCTGCTGAAGTATCATTGGCTCTTCGCATCACATCAGCTAAATAATCATCTAAATATTGCGATAAATTAGATTCACAGACATAGTCGAAACCACTTTCAGATAATGAATCTAAACGTGTCGGTGGATACCAGTAATCAAAGTTCTTAGAATAAAGATAAACTGCCTTATCAAATCCCACATTTTGCAACTGCCTAAGCCCACTCAATGGCATTGGATTTAAAAGATAATATCTTGGAATGGTATCTTTCAAATGCAAATTATTCCCTCCACCACGATACACCAAATCATATAAAACTACTCTGAAATTTCGTGTACCATAAAACCGATTATCCCCTCGGCCTTTGTTATCTATTACTCTTGTTTGGATAGATGAAAGACCAAATTGATCTTTTATGACTTTCACATTAGAATCAACCTTGATAGAATCGTTGGTTTGTGAAATTAAATCTGAAGGGGTTTCGTCGGAATTTTGTGCGCTTGCCCCTGTCGATATGATGAATATCAGGATAAGACTTGCCATACCTTTTTTCCTCTTGGAATAAAATAAGCCTATAATAAGACAAATCAATCCTCCACTAATTAGTCCGATAAACAACCGACTATTCGAAAAAATACTTTCTTTACTTCTATTTTCCATTATTATTTTTTTTCCAAATTTTATTGTATTCAACTCCCCTATTTTCATCGGAATGGTATGAATTCCTGAAGAATCAATGTAGGTATATATTCCAGCATGCTCTATTAATAACGAATCACTTAAGGATATATTTAAACTATCTACCCAAAATTTATTATTTTCAACAAGGACAAAACGAGTATTGGCAAAGTACCTTTCCTTCTCCATAAATGACATAAGATAAAAAGTATCTCTTAAAATATTTGCATTGAATATAGACGTATCATTGGTCAATACCACTGCTTGACCAGGTTTCAGTATGACTCCTTCCAACGATTTGATGCTTTGAGAAATATCCTCATAAACGGTGACGTTTTTTAAATCTATGGTATCTTGGGAAAGATTGATGAGACTCAAAAACATAAAGACATGTTTTTTACCCATGTGTTTGTAACACTTATCAATTTTTATTTTTTGATTAAGTGGTGATATTTTTTTGTGTGTAAATTTTGCTATATAACGCTCACCATCTCCAGGTATAATATCACGATAAGGGCTTGTGTAACCATCTTGCCATTGCGAAAATTCATATAAATGATTCATGGCATTGGCATTCACACGAATGGGATATTCCTTAAAGAAATTCCCATCAATGGAGGAACTGAAGATTTGAGATTGATTAATGGTTAACCCTTTGAAATGGTTGTAATTTTGGGCAATATATACCGGTGCAGGTTGGCTTAAATCAAACGTTTCCATCAAATGTTTATAGGCAGAAGCTGGCCGTTGATTCATATATTTTTTAAATAAATTTACATGACTATTCCAGCTACGATGAGTCTCGCCATATAGATGATTTCTTCTCATAAAATGCCTATCTAATTCACTGGCTATTGCTTGATTATTTTTATCAATTTTTGCTATGAAGTTATCGGGAGTTAGATAGGTAGCCATTAGATAGCAGTAATGTTGAACAAAATATTCCTTCAGGCTATCGTTGGAAAGCAATGACTTTAGCATGGTATATGAGTACGGTGGATTGTACCAATATTGATTCACAGGGAATGTTTTATCGCGAATAAAATTCCGATTCAAAAAATCTAAACCACAGCCTAAATCAGTATCATAAAGCACCCATCTCCATTTTCCAGTTTTGGATTTATAGAAGCGAATATTCCCTCTATAATCCATGTTGCTAATGTACGTTTGGATGATATTGAAATTCATGAAATTTTCTACATCAATACTATCTTTTACTTTAGAGATAAAATCAGAATCTTGATTGTGATTTTTAATCCATTGGTAAGTAGACATGTATGATTTATTGCGTAGTCCTGATCCTTGAACTTCTTCAAAATTTTCTTTTTCCCAATGATTTCGATAGGCATAATAATCTGAATTAGCCTTTTCTCTTAAATTATGAATACCCCAATAGGTTCCATTAATATAGAGTACAACTGGACGAGAATCTTTTGTCATGATATTTAATTCCGCAGCGACTTCACTGATGGACATATCTTTGACTCGGGTTTTATTTTGATCATTACCTGACGTTCTAAGAACAACATGCTGATAGGAACGAAAAGGTAAATTTTTGAATAATTTCAAATGAATTTTACCTTGACCGTGAAAGTTTTTACGGGCAGATAATTGGAGAGATTTCTCCTTCCAGCCTAGAGTCATTCCGCCATATGTTTTAATATCTAACTCTAATTCTTCTTGTAATTTTTGATTAAAAAAAAACTGAGCAAATCCTGTAATAGGCCTTTTCTTCCATGCATTTCCAACTAAGGTGGGCTCACCTCCTGCGGTATCGGGTATAGCATATCCCGTATATATCCCCTCTGGCGGAAAAAATTTTGGTGCATCCACAACTAAAGATACAACAGGCAATTCATGTCCTTGATCCACAATGTAACTCCCCACAAAATGACGAGGCTGTCCTGAACTATCCTGATAGGTAATTTGTAAAATACTGGGTTGTTTGATGTCAGCAAAGGAGTCTATTTTTTGTTCATTTCCATTTGTAATCAATATTGCTTTGAAAGCCTTTTTCTGTGATCGAACTACCAGTCGAATTGGTTGATTATAGATCCCTGCTGCATGACTAATTGTAATCCCCTCAACCTGGCTTAGGCTATTAAAATGGAACAATTCTTTATTCTTTGTTTGACCCAATACATGGAGTTGAAACATTACAATAAAAAAACTTAAAAATAGATGATTAACCCAAATTTTGAACATTCTCCGCTTAATGAGATTATAACCTCAAATTTAAACAGCTATTGTGCGTTATGCAGCCTAGAGGTTATTATTTTTCCCACCTCATTTCAGAAAGTGTAGTCTGATTGGTTCGGTCTAATTATTAAATGTTAAATATGCAGTCATTTATTACTGAATTAAATAAACTGTGCCCGAATAATAATGAATATTATTTCTAAAATCTAACGCTTTGATTTGATACATATAATATCCAGGGATAGCATCTTTCCCATCCCATACCGGGAACTTATCTTTGGATTGAAAAACTTTCCCTCCCCATCGGTTATATATAGCCATTTCATAAGACTTCACCCCAATTCCTATTGGTCTGAAACCCTCATTTAGCCCATCATTAGTAGGAGTAAATGCATTAGGTATGAATAAATCGTATGCATGAGAGATATAAATCTTTTTAGATATACTATCCATACAACCAAAAGGTGAACTTACCCATTGTTGAATGGTATAAAAACCACTATCGGGTAAGTTATGTTTAAAATTAGTCGTGTAATACGTATTCCCATCACTAATAAAATATACAATAGAATCTGCCCCCGAACTTTCATCAATCCCTTCTATTTCTGAAGAGAAGATGTCTGCGGTCTCAGGATACAAACTAAATCCGGCAACAGGCAATGGATGAACAATTATAGATTGGGTAGTTGAATAATTACATCCTGGGGTAGTGGTAATTGTTAATTTTACAGGATATGTTCCAGGTGAGGAATAAGCATAAAGGAAAGAATCCAATGCATTGACCTGATTGCCATCTCCTAATTCAAAAATTGCTGCTGAAATGGGAGATTTATTTCCATTTGAAATTTGATATATCCATTGATAATCGTTCTCACAAATATCCTCAATCTTAAAATCTGGTTTTACAATATGTTCAATTACTCCTGAGTCTATGATTGAGGTTGAACACCCATAATCATTCGTAACCTTCAAAGAAACGGTATATTTACCTAGTTGACTAAAGGTGTTTGAGAATGCTTGATTAAAATTCTGTGTGCTTGTAGATAGATTCCATTCATAGGTTTGGTTAGTATAGCGAGTACTAAAATCTACAACATTATCATCACAGGCTTTATTCTGAACAATATCAACTAGAGGAATTGGTTTTATGGAAATGGTAAAACTACTATCATGCACACATCCTCGATTGGTTTCTAATTGCTGAGTCAAAGTATAATCTCCAGCAGGGTAACGGGGAAATGAAACATTTTCTCCGATTAACGTATCTGTATTCATAATCCAGATAGTTTGTATCACGGAGTCTGGACGAGTATAGTTAGTCCTAAATTGAATATTCTCATTTTCACATAACCCTTGCTGTAAATGCCTAGCTATCTCATTATAAAAAGTAGTAAAATTATTCTCTGAAGAATCTACACACCCCCGATCTGAAACTACTTTTTGACGAATCCATTGTTTTCCCAATTGGGTAGCATGAATACTAAAAATAGTATCCCCTAATAAAAATCCAGAACCGTTTATATCCCAAAAAATGGATTGGATTAGCCCTTGATCAATGGTTGCATTACTCCTAACTTTTATTGAATCATTTAAGCAAATATCCGATACATCAAATTGACTTTTGGGTAACGGATGTACCTGAATGTATTTCTTAATTGTATCACTGCAATTAGCAGCATTGACTACTTCAAGTCGAATAAGATAGCTGCCTGTATCTGCATATTGATGCAATACTGTTTTTTGATTGTAGGTAGTTTTATCTCCTAAATCCCATTTATATTCGGTTATACTATCTCGCGTTCCTGACAATTGGGAAGGGACAAGACTTACCAAAGAGTTGAAACATTGATCATTAAACAAGAGATCAATTGCTGGTTTATCTTGAAGCCTTATTGATTGAAGAATGGAGTCCTTACATCCAAAATCACTAGATGCTACCAGCTTCACTTGAATGGAATCCTTAGATGGCAGTGTATACAATACGGTATCTGTGGCTAAAATTGCCCCATCGATATTCCATTGGTGAGAAATTTTACCCACGTCAATGGTCGAATTAGCAAAAAATTGTGTTTGATATTCTTCGCAAGAATCAGAATAACTCAATTTAGGTTTAGGTAAGGGATAAACATTTAATGTTTTAGAAAGTGTATCCCAACATCCCTGTTTATTTTCTGCGTATAATCGAACGTTTATTTGTTGAGCAGAATCTATCAAAATAACAGGATTATCAAAAGACGATTGACCTAATTTGCCAAAATCCCATAACACATCCCCCTTTAAACCATTTTTATAATTTGTCTTATTTTTAATGGAAAACAACTGTTTTTCACACCCATCCGTAAGATCAAAATCTGGGCTGGGCTTGTCAACCACTTTAACTAGGGTTGAATCTTTTACCACGCAACCCATCAAATCTGAAACGGTTAAGGTATAGCAAGTATTTATAGTGGGGTTGGCATATGTAAAATAACCGCGCACATTACTCAGGCTATCACTAGGCGACCATGAAGTATTTTTCAGTTTAGATTCACCCCCCTTCACTAAATATCCAAGAGATACCCGCTCTCCCTGACAAATTACCGCTGTATCTGGCATATCTATTTCCATCCCTGCATACACTGAAATAATCACGGTATCCTGTGAAAAACAGGTCCCTTTATCCGTAGTTAACACCATTTGCATAGTATCTCTGACAGGCAAGGTATTTCTCGTGATAAGTTTGGCCATACTTGTATCGGATCTATTGAGGAGATGACTGTTATTCCATTGATACGTATTATTCTTATTCCCCTCAAAACCAATGTAAACCTGCTCATTAGCACACACTAAAGTATCCCTACCAGCATTGAGTAATTGAATATTAGAAATGGATGCCAAAGAAGAATTACATACGCAATTTGAGTCTGATATATATAGCAACAAGTCGCAGGTATAGTCTGACGAGACCCTGAAGTTAAACATTCTGGCAAGAGTACTGTCTGATTCTATTGCTGAACGAATGGTGTCAAAGGCAACAATCCGATCGTTAGTATCAATAGTCCCATTTTGATTTGCATCGTAAACAATCTGACAGATAAGATTTGAATTGGTCAATTTTTCGATTCCATTATTTGTAATAGAATAATTCATTGTTACCATTTCTTCTGATCCTACGGGTACAGACTTTGCATTCAAAAAATCTATCTTGAAGGCCCCTTTAATAACAGAATCTGTTTTTTGTAATGAACTTGTAGCTACATTGATATCACAATAAGTGTTCCCATCAACGCAATAGGCTCTTGACTTCACAATAGCTTGAGCATAAATCTGTTTAGTCCCACAACTTAAATCATAATTATTCAATATCGTTTTAATCGTAAAAACAGCGCTATCGCCAGGGATAATATCGGATGGAATAACCCAAGTATACATATTCCTTCCCGAAGTATTATCCAAGGTTGGTTTTTGGTTTGGTGCGTTGTAATTAGTATCTATAAAGTTTGTATCAACTAGAATACCCGGTGGTAGATTTAAAACAAATCGATCTGTATATCCTGTAGTATCTGGGCCAAGGTTTATAAATTTTGCATAAACATGCTCATCATAATTGCAGGGCACTAATGGATTAAAATCTAAAGAAATAGCTGAGAAATAAGGCTTAACAACTCCTTTAATATTGATGTCATCCGAAATTAAGTATGGAGCATTCACCGCCTTACCGCACTTTAAATACCCCCCAGGTCGCATTAAAAAAAATGAACCACTGGTGTAATTACAATCCGTTGTAAACCAAAATTTGAACTCTAATTTATATCCTTTAGCGCTATTGACACCATTCAACCCATTGGCATCAAATAGACTATCTTTTTTTGAAAAATCCCACCGTATCACACTAGCGCCCAAATCCATATAAGATGGAATCATAATCGAGTCTTTTCTTCCATCAATAAACACCCAAGCAGTATCTTTGATGGTCATACCTGGTTGTAATTGGATATCAAGGTAAGGAGCATATACCTTGGGCGTACCTGTATTATTTATCCGAATAGAATATTCTTGTTGCTTGCATAAGTCTATATCAGCAAGCTGAGTCAAGATAGAAGCATCGAGTCTGGTATTTATAGGTTCATATTTTAAGATATACGTGCTATTATCACAGCTATACGCACCTATAGAGTCTGGATAGGAGGAACAATCGTTCCCCAATTGTAATTCAATACTATCTTTATCGCATGAGTTGTATATCGCATATACCACCAGATCCTTGAATGATCGTGCAGGGATATCTCCAATCTTGAATACATTTTTATTTTGCGACAAAAATGTATTTGACTTTTTGTCCAATACTGCAACTAGTTCTCTTTTTGGATTACTTAAAGCACCAATCCATAAATTCTTTGCCTGTGCAGAATTACTATTATTTTCAACTCTGATTTCCCACTCAATGGTATCTTTTTCAGGATAAACATAATCATCCGTAATTACGATGTTAAGGTTAGGTCTTGTGTAAGTAATGATATCACTTGAATTGCCTGAAAAAATAGTGTCTAGTCCTGTGCCAAGGTAGCCTAATTTCTCAAATACAAATCCATAAACGAGATTATTTACCCCATTTTTTGCCTTACAATTGGGTGTCAGACTCCCTGTATATGTTCCATGAAAACCGTCATCACTAATATAAATTGAGCCCCCCAAATCTTCATACAAAGAATCTGTCATGTACTTTATTTCGGATTGGGTTTGACTATACGGCAATAATTGGCTAATCCATTGATTTGCTGTAGCACCTGTCCCCTTTGTTCTATACTGTCTGAAACTGCCATTGGTTATATCAAAACCTGCAGGTTTTTGTACAATAATTTCACGCAATTTTGCCCATCGTCTGTACTCATATGGAAATATATTCCCTCCACCATAATTAGTACAACATCGACCTACGCTGAGATAAAAATTTTGATAGATATTGAAATTATTGCACCCATCCTGATAATAATTATTGGCCCCATAATTGGTGAAATAATAACCTAACAAACTCAATCGCGCAGAAAAATCATCACAATAAAATTTTTGAGATGCATTGGGGCTAGAAACCGAACTCAAATAAAAAGTATTATTCAATTGTAAATCAACTGAACTTCTTAAATTTTGATCCACCACATACTTCACTTCAAGTACCAGACTATCGGTATTTGCATATCTGAATGTTGGATAGAGTAAGCATCCAGCTGAGCTAAGGCTTCCTACACTTACATCAAAAGTGTACGTTTTAGAATTGCCGGTAGCTGTATAGGTAAAAGGAACTTGAGTGCATGTAATTACTTTAAGTCCATTCCTGTAAATCGTCAATGCCGCTTCTTTGGCTGATAGGTAACGGCCATAATCCAGGGTGGTCGTTGCCTTTCCATAACTCCAATTAGTTATTGAACCTGCGTTATTTACCTTTCCTCTAAATGTCGTTAGTAAGGTATCTCCATACATAATTCGATTATGCTTGATTTTGGAAGAATCCAAAGATCCCGTATTATCAGGCAATCCGTCATTGTCATTATCTGGTAAACCAAAGGTAATCCTCCTCGCTTCAAATCCATTAAAATGAAGCCCAGAAGCGCACGAAGTAGCACAATGTATTTTAATTTTATCCGACGTGCAATATACTGGGATAGCACATCCTGAGGTGCACGTTGTGTCCGGATTATAGACTATATCTAATCCTATTGTTTCTGAAGCATTTGATGTATTTTTTTGACAATCTCCCTTAATATTGATCAATAATTCACTTCGCGGAAGCGTTACTTTGGGAGTGCCATCAAAAATCGCAAAAACAGTATCATTACTTTGGAATATTCGATTAGGCAACCATGATGAACCGTTAGCATGCGTAAATTGTATATCCGCGCTTGATAATGAATGTGTAATGGCTTTGGGTATTTTTAAAAACAATGTTAACTGTGACCGTGAACTCTGATAGAAAAAATAACCATTATTTACAGTAAATTCAAGTTGCTGAGTCTGGCCATCAACAATATCGGTAGGAATTAATTTGGACACGCTGAATGATTGAACAGAACCTACGCTGCCATATCGTTCATTCACATTTATTTTGGTATTGCATTGATTTTGGTAAGTGGCACTATATTTCCATCGTTGATTGTACAACGTCCCCGAATTACACACAGTAGGACAACAAGATTGAGATTGCCATTGGAGAATGAGTGAATCTCCAGGGGCTAAATCAGGAAGAAGCAAGTCTGCCATACCTTGAGCATCTAATCCTAAACAACTGTATACTCCAGAATAGGAGGTAGATTTGGTCTGATAGGGTTTGATATACTTGCCAGTATCTTTCCAAGCTTTTTTGTACGTAAATGTAGAAGTGAGTATCTTGGATATAGCATATGGATAGTATCCTGTACCTGCAGATTGGAATACTGAAAAATCAATGGTCCTTGCTGTATCATTCCCTTTGTTGTATATAACTAGGTGTTGGTCATAAACATAACTATCTGAAAGACAAGATAGCGTAGATGAACTTGGCGTAATTACAAGATCAGGTTTTTTAGCAGTAATGGTGGTGTTGGCTGACTTTTGAGTGGTTTTACAAGTCGCCGTGTTACAACCCCAGGAAGCATAATAAATAACATTCAATTGGGAACATGCCACTACTTGGACACTATCCATAAAATCAAACGATTCATTATAATCGAAAAAGTTATCTTTATTGCCTATGGTTTTAAAATCTGTTGAATCGAGAATTACCTCAATCGAATTGCCATTTTTGACGATGTTTCTTCCATTGAAAGATAGTATTTGATGCCCTGAATTATATACGCGATTGAATACTATGGACTTTAATTTCCCAGATCCACTATTTTTAACTGTGATTTTCCGTTCATATATTTCCCCTAGATCAGCTGTTTTGAGCTGATTAGTGATATTTTGAATGACAACTGCCGGTTGTTTTATATTCAAAACTCCCCCATTTTTCTGAACGGATCCGCCAGAATAAAGGGTTGTTGTTTTGAGCAAAGCAAGGCCTCCATTATTAAGAAAAGAGCTCAGGTTACAAGATGTGTTTAATTTAATATATAATGTTCGTGCTTGGGCTACTCCCACATCCGAAACGCGAAATACTGGTTTAGAAAGATTGGTAATGTTTTTTTCGAACACGCCAACGCCTGATACGGAGCCTGCTGCATAGGTAATCCCAGCTGGTAATGTCACTTCTGTTTCTACCCCCGATACCGTTGACGTAGTAGTATTACGTAGTTCGATTTTTACATCCTCAGATGTAATACATAAATGGACCACACTTGGATTTTGGATAGTAACGCTAAGCTTCGACTGAGCTTGAGAAGTCCATGAAAAAAATAGCAATAGCAGACATCCTAGTATATGTGTAAATCCAATACGTATCATCTCAGTAATCACAAATATAATTAAATAGGGGGAGGTGCTATTTGATTGTAATGGATAATTGATCCAAATCCAATTCTGCTTTTTTACTATATTTGAAAAATATGAATCTTAAGCGTATTCTAATTTTTGGTGTATTTGCTGTCAGTTTATCTTCCTATACCCAAGCACAAAATTGTGATCCAGACACAACTATCACTGATAAAATTTACCTTTTTGCTCAAAGGTTAAGAGAATCCTCCAATTCAAAGAATGAATTAAAATTAACTGGAATAGATACAAACCAATGGCATTATATAGCGATAACAAAACATTCCAATAGAACAGGAAAGTTATACATTGATGGCATATTAAGTGATTCTGGAACATATTTAAATGTCCCGTATTATTGGAATAAATTA
>Ga0206130_10007689_pt1 | contig 11821 bp, 11 predicted proteins | sample Helgoland_Spring_9_FD_148637 | JGI IMG/M metagenome (GOLD analysis project Ga0206130, IMG submission 148637) | Pelagic subsurface seawater microbial communities from Kabeltonne, Helgoland, North Sea - Helgoland_Spring_Bloom_20160512_1 | ecosystem: Environmental > Aquatic > Marine > Epipelagic ...
AGCGAAGAAAAAGCCGGCTCCGAAAAAGAAGAGCACGTCTAAGAAGAAGCGTTCAGTCGCAGATCGGATCACGGCGTCGCGGCTGTTTGTGCGGCGTTGGTTCTGGCGTGTGACGCTTCTTATCTGTGCGGCGGTTCTGCTTTGGGTCTCTATCTACGTTTGGGTGAACCCGACCAAGACTCCTTACATGCGCTCTGAAGAATTGCGCATCGGTGGCAAAGTGGATGCGCAATGGGTGTCCTTTTCGGAAATCGCCCCTGTTATGGCGCGTTCTGTCGTGGCGGCGGAGGATGCGAATTATTGTAATCACTGGGGCTTTGATATGACCGCGATCCGTGCGGCTGTTGATAGCGGTGGTGCGCGCGGCGCGTCTACGTTGAGCCAGCAAGTGGTGAAGAACGTGTTTCTTTGGCATGGGCGCAGTTACGTGCGCAAAGCCTTGGAGGCGGGTTTAACGCCATTGGTGGAATTGATCTGGACCAAGCAACGTATCTTGGAAGTCTATCTGAATATCGCTGAATTTGATGAGGGCGTGTTTGGTGTTGAGGCGGCGGCGCGGCATTACTTTGGGGTTGGACCTGAAAAGCTGAGTGCCACCCAAGCGGCGCGTTTGGCCGCGATTTTGCCCTCTCCGAAGAAGCAAAGCGCCTCTCGCCCAAGTAATTATGTCCGCAAACGCACGCGCCAAATCATTGACGGAGCAGCCACGATCCGCCGCGATGGGCGCGCTGCTTGTTTTGAGGATTGAACTTAAACGTAATGCGGGGCATTCAGAGATGCACGTAATTTTGAGTTAGACCCAAGTTCTATGGCCCGTCTGTATCACGTTCCGCTTTCCCCTTTTTGCCGCAAGGTCCGTTTGGTTCTGGCCGAAAAGAAAATTGACGTTGAACTGATTGAAGAACGCTATTGGGAAGCAGACCCTGATTTCATGCGTCGCAACCCTGCTGGCAAAGTTCCGATCCTCAAAATGAACGGTCGCACGATGCCCGACAGCATGGCGATTTGCGAATATCTTGAAGAGAAAAACCCGACGCCGCCCTTGATGCCAAACAGCGCAGAAGGGCGTTACGAAGTGCGTCGTTTGGTGGCGTGGTTTGATGACAAGTTTCATCAGGAAGTGACGACCAAGCTGCTCTATGAGCGCGTGAACAAGAAGCTGATGAAGCAAGGTTATCCTGACAGCAAGAACGTCAAAGCGGGCGCGCGCGCGATCAAATACCACCTCGATTATATGGCGTGGCTTTTGGATCACCGCCGCTGGCTCGCGGGTGATGCGATGTCGATTGCGGATTTCGCGGCGGCTGCGCATTTGTCTTCGTTGGACTATAGCTCTGATGTAGATTGGACGCGCTCGGATACGGTGAAAGACTGGTACGCGAAGATTAAATCGCGCCCTGCGTTCCGTTCGATCCTGTCGGATCAGGTGCCGGGATTCCCGCCATCCGCGCACTACAACGATCTTGATTTCTGATCTCAAATCCAGGCTCGTCGCTGAGGCGCATGAGATAGGGTTTGACGCTTGTCGCATTTGTCGTCCTTGGGACGTACCGCAAGTGCCTGAGCGTTTGCAGACATTTGTTGACGCAGGCCGCCACGGTCAAATGGGCTGGATGGCAGAACGCATGTCGTGGCGCGGAAATCCCAATGTGCTTTGGCCAGAGGCGCAGTCGGTGATTATGCTCGGCGAGAGTTACACGCCAGAACATGATCCTTTGGAGATTTTGAAGCACGCTGATCGTGGCGCGATTTCTGTCTATGCGCAAAACAAGGACTACCACGATCTGGTGAAAAAGCGCCTCAAGCGATTGGCGCGTTGGTTGATTGCTGAAAGCGGTGGTGAGGTGAAGGTGTTTGTGGATACCGCACCTGTTCCTGAGAAACCTTTAGGTGCAGCGGCAGGGCTAGGCTGGCAGGGCAAGCATACCAATCTTGTGAGCCGCCAGATGGGCAATTGGTTCTTTTTAGGGTCTGTTTTTACAACTTTGGAGTTGCCTGTTGATGAGGCAGAGGTTGATCATTGCGGGTCATGTACGTCGTGCCTTGATATTTGCCCGACTGCCGCGTTTCCGGCACCTTATCAGCTCGATGCGCGGCGGTGTATTTCGTATCTTACGATTGAGCATAAGGGGCCTGTGGACGAAGAGTTGCGCGCTTTAATGGGTAATCGCATTTACGGGTGTGATGATTGCTTGGCCGTTTGTCCGTGGAACAAGTTTGCCGTTGAAGCACGCGAGCTGCGTTACGCCGCGCGCGATGAGTTGCGCGCGCCGCGACTTGCAGTCTTGGCGCGGCTCGATGATGCAGAGTTTCGCACGATGTTTTCAGGATCGCCGATCAAGCGGATCGGGCGAGATCGATTTGTGCGCAATGTGCTCTATGCGATTGGAAATTCGGGCGTGGCCGAATTGCGTTTTGTTGCACAAGAATTGGTGGATGACCCTGATGAGGCAGTTGCGGATGCAGCGCGTTGGGCGAGTGCGCGTTTGGCTTGAGAGTACGGGACGCTCTGCGAGGGATATTTTTGAAGAGAGGAAGGCGAAGTGCCGCGAATGGGCGGGACGTGTCGCGTTTTGCTGCTAGGTGGGTCGGTGAGGTAAGGGAGAGATGTCATGGCGCTTTTGTTGGGTGTGGATACGGGCGGCACATATACTGACGCCGTTTTGTTGCGTGATGAGCGCGATGTTGTGGCGAGCGCCAAATCGCTGACAACCAAGCATGATTTGTCTCTGGGGATTGGTCGCGCGATTGAGGCGGTATTGACAGAGAGCGGCGTTGATCCATCAGAGGTGGCAATGGCGTCCTTGTCAACGACCTTGGCGACGAACGCGTTGGTCGAAGGACAGGGCAGCCGCGTAGCGTTGATCTATGTGGGGTTCAAAGAACGTGATCTTGACACGCATGGTTTGCGTGATGCGTTGAAGGGTGATCCGGCTTTGATCCTTGCGGGGGGTCATAATCATGCGGGGGGTGAAGCGGCTGCTTTGGACATTGAAACTCTAAACCGCTTTTTAGAGACGCATTCTGATGTATCTGCGTTCGCGGTTGCTGCGCAATTTGCAACGCGCAATCCGGCGCATGAGTTGGCAGTTATGGCGTTGATTGGTGAGAAATTGAACGCACCTGTGAGTGCATCACACCAGTTGTCTGCAAAGCTGAATGGACCCAAGCGCGCGATGACGGCGTTGTTGAACGCGCGGTTGATCGGTATGATCGACGGCTTGATAGGTTCTGCGCAAAGCACGTTGAAGCGGCTCGGTATTGATGCGCCGTTGATGGTGGTTCGGGGCGATGGGGCCTTGATAGGGTCTGATATGGCGCGAGAACGCCCGATTGAAACGATCCTCAGTGGGCCTGCTGCCTCCATTGTCGGCGCGCGTTGGTTGACGGGTGCGGATCATGCGTTGGTCTCTGATATTGGGGGTACGACGACGGATATTGCAGTTTTGCGCGACGGACGCCCTGCGATTGATCCGATGGGTGCACAGGTCGGGCCATATAGAACCATGGTTGAAGCGGTGGCGATGCGCACCCATGGGCTTGGTGGCGACAGTGAGGTGCATTTTATTAGCGAAGGGCTGCAAGGCGGTGTCACGCTTGGGCCGCGGCGAGTTGTGCCTGTGTCACTGATTGCGATGGATGCACCGGATGTGGTGCATAAAGCATTAGATGCGCAGATGCGCAGCGCTGTGCCGAATGAACATGACGGGCGGTTCGTGCGCGCTGTGAAGGGGTTGCGCAGTGATGGGCTAGGTGCGCGCGAAATGGCGTTGCTAGAGCATATTGGCGAGCAGGTTTTGCCCATGGGGCAGGCCTTGAAGAACCGTATTGAAGCGCAAGCGTTGAAGCGCTTGGTCGAGCGTGGGTTGGTGCAGATCGCTGCATTGACGCCGAGCGATGCAAGCCATGCTTTGGGGCGTGTCGATGCGTGGGATGCAGAGGCAGCGAAGAAGGCGTTGGTTTTGATGGGGCGTCGCCGAACTGGGTCGGGGGATATGTTGGCACCAGAGCCCGAAGTTATGGCGCAAACTATTGTTGATCAACTGACCCATCAGACTTCATTGGCTTTGTTAGAGACTGCTTTTGCGGAGGAAGCAGAGAGCTTTGGATTGCCCGCGGCGGACTTGGCGCGGCATGTTTTGACGCAAAGGGGGCTGTCTGGCCACCGTGGACTGATGCGGATCGATACGGGGCTGAACTTGCCTGTTGTCGGGCTTGGGGCCTCTGCGATGAGTTATTATCCTGCGGTGGGTGAACGGCTTGGTTGTGCGGCGATCTTGCCTGAGCATGGCGGGGTTGCAAATGCAATCGGGGCAGTTGTTGGACGCGTCACAATGCGTCGGCAAGGGACTGTCACTGCGCCAAGTGAGGGCTGCTACCGCGTGCATTTTGAGACAGGGCCACAGGATTTCGCGGAAAGTGAGTTGGCCTTGCAAGCATTAGAAACCCATCTCAGGAACCTCGCGAAAAGCGATGCGGAAAACTCGGGTGCGCAGGATATCCATATCCACGCAACCCGCGACGTGAAACTGGCGCAGGCCGAAGCGCGCGAAGTGTTTATCGAAGCGGTCATAACCGTAGAGGCATCAGGCCGTCCACGTATTGCAGCATAGTTCACAGCTTCGCGTGCGATTTGAAATCATCCTTTGATTTTTGCGATGGCACCCCATTTAATGCTTCATGGACCAAGCAGGAGGATGCCATGGCTGACTATCGCAAAGATATGGACGTGATCGCGACGCTCGATCCAGAGCAGTACCGCGTTACGCAAGAAAGCGGGACAGAGCGTCCTGGAACGGGCAAGTACCTCGATAACAAAGAGCCTGGGATTTACGTGGATATCGTTTCGGGTGAGCCTTTGTTCGCGTCTTCGGATAAATACGAGAGTGGATGCGGATGGCCTTCATTCACCAAGCCGTTGGTGCATGAGTTTGTTGCTGAACTGAGCGACACAACGCACGGTATGGTGCGCACGGAAGTGCGCTCTGCGCATGGGGATAGCCACCTTGGGCATGTGTTCAATGATGGGCCACCAGACCGTGGTGGCTTGCGCTATTGTATCAATTCCGCGTCGCTTCGGTTTGTCCACAAGGACGACATTGATGGCGAAGGCTACGGTAAATATTTGGATCAAGTGGAGGATATAGCATGACAGCGCGCGCAGTTTTAGCCGGAGGATGTTTTTGGGGGATGGAAGATCTGATCCGCAAAATGGATGGGGTGATTTCGACCCGTGTTGGTTACACAGGTGGCGACGTGCCGAATGCGACTTATCGCAATCACGGCACGCACGCGGAAGGGATCGAAGTGATCTTTGATCCTGCGCGGATGACGTATCGACACTTGCTAGAGTTTTTCTTTCAAATCCACGACCCTACGACGGAAAACCGCCAAGGCAATGATCGTGGGCTCAGCTATCGTTCTGCGATCTACTACGTGGATGAAGAGCAAAAAGCGATTGCAGAAGATACGATTGCAGATGTGAATGCGTCTGGAATTTGGCCCGGTGTTGTTGTGACAGAGTTAGAACCAGTGGGCGATTTCTGGGAAGCGGAACCGGAGCATCAGAACTATCTAGAGCGTATTCCAAATGGCTATACATGCCACTTTGTGCGCCCAAACTGGACCTTGCCACGGCGCGCTGCTGAGTAAAGCATCTTTGGACAAGTAACGCGCGTTCCCCTAGCCTGACGGCAGGCAATGGGGAGCGCGCTACATGGCTTTTGAAACGTATCTGATTTACCTCGCCGCCGTCGCTGTGTTCTTTGCGACGCCGCCTGATACGAGCCAACTTCTCATCATTTCGAATTCTGTGCGCTACGGGTTGCGCAAAAGCGTGTTCACGATTGCCGGTGATCTCAGCGCGAATGTTTTGCAAATGACGGGCGCTGCGTTCGGGCTTGCTGCAATCATTGCGACCTCCGCGACGGCGTTTAGTGTGATCAAGTGGCTGGGTGTTGCGTATCTGATCTACATTGGCATCCAGTTAATCCGCTCTCGTGATGATGTGAATGACGTGGATGCGAACCAATCGGGGCAAGCGTTCAGGCTCTATCGGCAGGGATTTGTTACCTCGATGGCGAACCCTTTCGCGGTTGTTTTCTTTGGCGCACTTTTCCCGCAATTTATTGATCCTGCACTTGCGATCTTGCCGCAATTACTGATCCTTGGTGTGACCTATCTGATTGTGGACGGCGCTATTCTTTTGCTCTGGGGTTGGCTTGGGGTGCGTGCTGCGTCTGCTTTGAAACGGCACTCGTTCGGGTTGATCAACAAGATTTGTGGCGCGCTGATGATCGCGGCTGCCGCATTGCTGGCGAGTAAGGATTTCCAAACACGCTAGGTTGCTCTTTCCTTGTGCGCTCTCGCGGTATAGCCATTCTATATGTCTCCATTTACCGGCATTGCGCTTAAACTTGCTTCTGTTGTTTTGTTCGTGTCCATGGCGGCGCTGATCAAGGCGAGCACGGATCATGTGCCGACGGGGCAGGCGATGTTCTTTCGGTCTTTCTTTACGCTTCCTGTGATCTTTTTGTGGCTTGCGATGCGCCATGAGTTGAAGACAGGTCTGAAAACGCAGCGCCCTATGGGACATGTGTGGCGCGGATTGATTGGTGCGTGCGGGATGGGGTTTGGCTTTTCCTCGCTCGCGTATCTGCCTTTGCCGGATGTGACGGCTATTGGCTTCGCAGCCCCTTTGCTCACGGTGATCTTAGCAGCTTTGATCTTGGGCGAACGCTTGCGTGTTTATCGCATGTCCGCGGTTCTTTTGGGCCTGATCGGCGTCGCGGTCATTCTGTCGCCGCGGCTGTCGATATTTTCAGGTGAAGCGATGAACACGGCGGCGCAAACGGGCGTCATCTTGGTGCTGATCTCTGCGTTTTTTCGCGCGCTGGCACAGATCCATATTCGCCGCCTTGCGCAATCCGAAAGCACAGCGTCGATCGTATTCTACTTTTCAATGACCACTACGACGCTATCACTGTTTACAATTCCATTCGGTTGGGTCGTGCCTGATATTTCGATCATCGGTATGTTGGTTGCTGCTGGTGTGATCGGAGGCGTTGCGCAGATCCTTATCACCTCGGCGTTCCGCTTTGCAGATGCTGCGGTGATCGCGCCATTTGATTATGCATCGATCTTGTTTGCGATGATCATTGGCTATGTGTTCTTTGGTGACGTGCCTACGTCGCAGATGCTGATTGGGTCGGCGATTGTGATTTTTGCTGGATTGTTGATTATCTGGCGCGAACGTGCGTTGGGTCTGAAGCGTGGCAAAGCACGTCCAAATTTGACGCCCCAAGGTTAGCGATCAACGAGGCCCATCGCTGCATAAATTGGCGGCAAGACCCAGCGGCGTTTTGTGCCGAAAGGGAGTTTTGAGGGCGTTGATTTAAGCACCTCTGGATAGGGCAGGCGCGTGTCTTTGTCTTGAACGAGATCCGCAAGAAGCGTGCCGCAATAGCTTGCCATCGCAACGCCATTACCGTGATAGCTGAGGGAGGCAAATGCGCCAGGCATGTCGGGGATAGGCCCAGTGAACGGCGCGCCCTTGGCGTTCATACAGACGAGACCGGACCACATGTGCGGCGTCTCCACATGCCTCCATGCGGGGAACATTTGTTCGAAATCAGAGCGGATGAGACCTTTGATTTTCGCATCAGAACGCGCGTTGGCAAAGATCCCACCGCGCATTCCAAAGAGGAACTGACGGCTGGGCATAAGGCGAAAGTAGTGGAGCAGATTACGTGAATCGAACGCCATTTGATCAGATGTCCAACCCGCGTTTGTGAGTTCCTCGTCCGTAAGAGGGCGCGTGACAAGAACGCTGGATTGCACAGGCATGAAACGCGTGGCGAGCCAGTTTGGAACGTCCTCAGAAGAGTAGCCATTGGTGGCGATGATGAGACGCTTGGCGGTGATGCGTCCTTTGGGCGTATGAAGTGTGAATTGCGCGCCTTGCTCGAGGCGGATGACGGGGGACTGTTCGAAGAAACGCGCACCTGCACGGCGCGCAGCCTCGGCAATCCCAAGGGCGTATTTCAAAGGGTTCAGAGCAAAGCCAATAGGGTTCGTCAAAGCGCCATGAAACGGACCATTCAGACCGTGATCGGCGAGCTCACTTTTGGGGATCAGGGTCGGCTCAACCCCGTAGCTTTCAGCGACCTCGTCTGCGTGCTGTTGCAATGTCGCCCAACGCTTTGCTTTATGCGCCAGCAGTGTTTCACCCTTAGAATGCGCGTCAGCGTCGATCTTGTAGCGCTCCAAAAGCCCAGCAACGTGTTCAATCGCGTCTTTCTCAGCGCTACGCCAAGCATGGCGGGCATCGGTGCCGAAGTGCTTGTCGATCTGCGTATTGTCAAGGATGCCACCGCCTAAACAACAAAACCCACCATTGCGACCAGAAGCACCCCAACCGATGGTTTCCGCGTCGAGCAAAGTGACATCTACGCCGTCCTCAGCTAGGTGAAGCGCTGCGTTTAGACCTGTGAAACCACCGCCAATAATGGCGACATCAGTTTGATGGATGCCTTGCAGTTGCGCGCCTTGGGCGGCGTCAACCGTCGTGTTCCAAAAGCAATCGCGACGCACTTCATTGCTGTAAGCGAGCGGTTCATAAATGCGTTTCATCCGCGTGCTGCGGCTTGTTCGTCGCGTTGTTGTTTGAGGCTGGCTTGTTTGGATATCAGGGATGCGCTGATTACGCCGACGGTGACGATTGCGATCATGATTGTCGAGAGCGCGTTGATTTCTGGGCTGACGCCAAGGCGCACGGCAGAGAAGATCTTGATCGGCAGTGTTGTGGCGCTTGGGCCTGCGGTGAAACTGGCGATGACGAGATCATCGAGGCTAAGCGTGAAGGCAAGAAGCCAGCCAGAGATCACAGCAGGTGCGATGATGGGAAGTGTGACTAGGCGAAAAGCTTGCCAAGGGGAACAGCCGAGGTCGAGCGCCGCTTCCTCTAAAGAGCGATCAAAAGAGACGAGGCGCGAAGAGACAACGACAGACACGTAGCACATCGCAAAGGTCGTATGCGCAAGAACGATTGTCAGGACGCCCCGGTCAAGGCCTATACCTATGAACAGGAGCAAAAGCGACAGACCTGTGATGACTTCGGGCATGACAAGTGGCGCATAGATCATGCCAGAAAACAGCGTGCGCCCTTTAAAACAATTCGCGCGCACGAGGACGTAGGCGGCCATCGTGCCGAGCACAGTGGCGAGGGTGGAAGAGAAAACCGCAACTTTGATCGTGACCCATGCGGCGTTTAGGAATGCCTCGTTCTGGAGGAGCTCGCCGTACCATTTGGTCGAAAAGCCTGCCCAGACGGTGACGAGTTTGCTCTCGTTGAACGAATAGATCACGAGGATGACCATAGGTAGGTAGAGGAACGCAAAGCCGAGCGTCAGCGCGGTGACGTTGAACCATGTGAAGCGCTTCATGATTGGGCCTCGCGTGGGTTGAGGGCTTGGGAGCCTCCGGCGGGTGTATTTAGGGCAAGAGGATGCATGCGGGTCATCCTTCCATCTCGCGTTGTTTCTGCTCGTTTCGTTGGAACAGTATGATCGGGATGATCAAGATGAGTAGCAAGATGATCGCAACGGCAGAGGCGACAGGCCAATCGCGGTTGTTAAAGAACTCTTCCCACAGGACTTTGCCGATCATCAGGGTTTGCGACCCACCCAAGAGGGACGGGATAACGAATTCACCGAGCGTTGGGATGAAGACGAGGAAGCAGCCAGCGATAATGCCTGTTTTGCTGAGAGGAACAGTGATCAGCCAGAAGGCGGATGTGCGCGAGCAACCGAGGTCTTCGGCGGCCTCTAAAAGGCTGTCGTCCATCTTTTCTAGGGCCGAATATATCGGCAGGATCATGAAGGGCAGGTATGTGTAGACGATGCCGATGTAGACGGCGGTGTTGGTGTTTAAGATTGTGAGTGGCTCTGAGATAAGACCTGTCCATAGGAGGAATTGGTTGAGCAGGCCCTCGTTGGAGAGGATGCCCATCCATGCGTAGACGCGGATCAGGAAGCTGGTCCAGAACGGGAGGATCACCAGCATCAAAAGTGTAGGGCGCCATTCGGGTGCAGCGCGCGCCATGGAATAGGCGATAGGGTAGCCGATAAGCAGTGCGAGAACGGTCGAGATGAGGGCGATCTTGAAGCTGGAGAGATAGGCTTTCCAATAGAGATCGTCGCTGGTGAGGAATTCGAAATTCTCAAAGTCGAGCGCTTTGAAGAAGCTGGTGACCGCGTCCCATCCGCCTGTCAGGTCAAGCTTTGGAGTGTAGGGCGGAATAGCGAGGGCGATGTCGCTGAGCGAGATTTTCATCACGATCAGGAACGGCACTAGGAAAAGCGCCAAAAGCCACAAGTAGGGAACGGCGATAAGGGCGAAGCGGCGCATCCTTCAGCGTTCCAACAAGACACCAGCGGTGTCTGTGAAGCTGACCCAAACTGTGTCTTCCCAAGTGATATCACGTTTGGCGAGACGGCGGGCGTTGGCCATCTGCGCTTTGATCATCTGACCGCCCTTGAGTTCCACATGATAGGTGGAGACGTTGCCGAGATAGGCGATGTCTATCACCGTGCCTTGCAGCGCGTTGGCGGCGTCAGGTTTGTCCTTGGCGATGTTGAGTTTTTCGGGGCGGATCGCGAAAGTGAGCGCCTTGCCGTCCTGTGCTTCATCCCCGTTAGAGACGATGATCGCGGGATGTTGGTCCGACCAGTTGAGAGCGATGCCACCTTCGGGGATGTCGCTGGTGACTTCAGGAGTGGCTGTCAGTTCTGCAGCGCTGGGCGGAGGCAGGCGCTTGATCGGCTTGTCGCGTTCACCGATGATCGGAGAGAGGACTTTGTCATGTAGCCATTCGCCGAGTTTATTGGGTTGTGGGCGGGGCGTGTCGTCGACGAAAGGATCTGCTGGTGCTTCAATCGTTTCGGGCGTAGTTTGCTCAGCAGGTTTGCTTGAGACGCGCAGTTCGGCGGTGCCTTTGATCAGGTTCACATCGCCGATGAAGTCCGCGACATAGGTGGAATTGGGTGCTTCATAAATCGCATCAGGGGTAGCGACCTGAATGATGCGGCCCTCGTCCATGACTGCGACGCGGGAGGCGACGGTCATTGCTTCCTCTTGATCATGGGTGACAATCACAAAGGTTGTGCCGGTCTTTTCCTGAATATCCATCAGCTCGAACTGCGTGTCTTGGCGCAGCTTCTTGTCGAGCGCGCCGAGGGGTTCGTCGAGAAGCAACAGTTTGGGTGCTTTGGCCAAGGAGCGCGCAAGCGCGACACGTTGACGTTGACCACCCGAAATCTGATGTGGCTTGCGCTGGGCGAATTTCTCAAGCCGTGTGAGTTTGAGCATCTCGTTAACGCGCGCATCAATCGCGTCTTTCGCCATGTCCGTACGACGCAGACCAAAGGCGATATTCTCGTAGATCGACAGGTGCGGAAACAGCGCGTAGCTTTGAAACATCATGTTCACAGCGCGCTTGTTCGGCGGGACATTGTTCATGTCCTGACCTGCGATGCTGATCGTGCCAGAGGTGGGCGTCTCGAACCCACCAAGCATGCGCATCATCGTGGTTTTGCCACAGCCGGACGGACCGAGCAGGGCGAAGAATTCTTTTTCGTAGATATCCTGAGTGAGATCGTCGATGGCAATGAAATCGCCAAAGCGTTTGGTCACGTTCTTGAATTGGATCAAGGGCTTTTCGCTTGGGTCGTTCCAAGGCTCAAACAGGGGCTCTTGCGCCATTCAGGATCTCCGAAACAATGACAAAATGCCCCCGCATGACACCACGCGAGGGCAATAGAAT